>Ga0335072_10003454_pt1 | contig 23817 bp, 21 predicted proteins | sample Lox_Sample_21_FD_206725 | JGI IMG/M metagenome (GOLD analysis project Ga0335072, IMG submission 206725) | Soil microbial communities from Loxahatchee National Wildlife Refuge, Florida, United States - Lox_Sample_2.1 | ecosystem: Environmental > Terrestrial > Soil > Wetlands | place: USA... | reverse complement strand
CCCCTTGGGCTTTGGCGGATCGCTGCGCTCGGGGTCCCCACGAACACGTTCGTGGGGTGCCCCGCCTCCGCCAGAAGCCATATTGATCTCAAGGCCGCTCCGCTCCGGTTCTCGAAAGCCGCGCCGGCCGGCGCCTGCGGCGCCCCCAACTTGGAACGAACCCACTCACCACAGCGCATTCTCAAACAGTCTCTTATTGAGGCATCCGTCTATTCTTGGGGAAAGGCGTTTTGAGGCCATCCAGGAATTAAGAGAGGATTTAAATTCAGATGATTTGGAGCAGTATCTTCGGTCACCAGAAATTCGACATACGGAAAACTACCAGAACCAAATGCAAATATCGCAAATTTTTGGATATAATCGGAAGCGATTTCATTTCCTTAAGAAAACTATCCGCACGATTGGCCGCAATCGGCTGATGGCGTGAAGATACTCGTCAAACAAATCCAAAAAGCCTCCGCGCGCGTTCAAGCGGTTATTCCGGCGGTGGTGCATTCCCGCTTCCAAACGATGAGCGCCGGCATGTCTGCGGCGGCAAGCCAGCCAGCCCGTCGACGGTCACGGCCGGATGGGCGAGGTAAGCCAGACGCTTGAACTCGCGCCGGCCGCGGGCGACCGAATCCAGAATGACACCTGAGGCGAAGGAGAGGAACGCGAGCACCATCAGCCCGGAAGCAAGCACCGCGGTTGGCAGGCGCCGTACCAGGCCTGTTGCCCAGAACTCGATCACCACGGGAATGCCGAACGCGAGGCCGGCCAGGAACAGCAGGGCGGCGATGGCCGAGAAGAGAAGGAATGGCTTTTCCTCTTTCACGAGCAGCAGAATGGTGCGGAGGATGCGGGCGCCGTCGGACCAGGTGCTGAGCTTGGATTGCGATCCCGCGGGCCGCCCGCGATAGACGGTCTTTACTTCGCCAACCGGCATTTGCAGTGCCAGGGCATGCACAGTGAACTCGGTCTCGGTCTCGAAGCCGCCCACCAGGGCCGGAAAGGATTTCACGAATCGGCGGGAGAATGCACGGTAGCCGGAAAGCATGTCGCTCGTGCGACGGCCGAAGAGAAGACGAACGATTCCGGTCAGGACCCGGTTGCCCAGGCGATGCCCGCGACGGAAAGAATCCGCCGCCTCACCCGTGCGCATACCCGTGACCATGTCGAGCCGCTCGTCCACCAGCAGACGAAGCATAAGGGGCGAGGCGGCCGCTTCGTAGGTCCCGTCACCGTCCACCAACACATAGGCATCCGCCTCGATATCGGCGAACATCCGGCGCACGACGTGGCCCTTGCCCTGAAGGGTCTCGCGCCGCACCAGGGCACCGGCACGAAGCGCCGCTTCCGCCGTGCCGTCGCGGGAATTGTTGTCGAAGACATAAATCGCCGCCTCCGGCAGGGCGGCGCGGAAATCCGCCACGACCTTCCCGATCGTGACGGCCTCGTTATAGCAGGGGATCAATACGGCAACACGGAACGGCATCAACGCACTTCTTGCGCCAGATTCCCGTGACTGAAAAGCAGAAGGCGGCACAGGGGGGTGGACTGGAGCGGGGAAATTCATAATCCGTTCCGGAAGCGTGGCGAAGCTCCCTTGCCGCCGGCTGTCAGAGAGAGAGGTCTCCCCGAGCGGGCGGCGAAGCTCTCTTTCCCGCTGGCGCTCATCGCGACCCTAACCCGAAGATTTCCAGTTTCCCCTGGCCCTGATCCGGGGGAAGGATCAGGCCGAACAGAGGACCCACGACACTGCGACCGAAATCCGCCGCGCTGACGAACTGAAAACGGAGGTTATGGACAGTGATGAAGTCACCCAACGCAGTGATCAGGCCAAGCCCGAGATGAGCGCCAACCAAGGCGACAAGGGTGGGGCCCGATGACCCTGCGTGAATGAGGCGTCTCTGCGGCGCCAGGAGGACGAAGAACAATCCGGCGAGCGTGGGCGAGAGGAACACCGAGATTCCCAGCGGGTTGCTCAGCGGCACGATTAGAGCGCAAACAGTGTACAGTCCTGCCGATCTCAGCATCCTGCGACGCGTGTCGGCCCGCTGCGCCATTCCAAGCGCAAACCACGCGACAAGGCAGAAGGTGAGAACGGCAATATGCCGCGCCCCGACGAAGACGACCGCGCCCATCGAGGCGAGACTTGATGCGCCGAGAAAGAATACAAACGCCGCGAGCCCGATTGTCCCTGCCCTCGTGTCGGTCGCATCGCACCGGGCCATGGTGATCGCCACCGAAGAAGAACGAGATAGATCAGAGACGGCTCGAAATAGATTGCGAGCATCGTCCACGCGAATAATCGGCACGCGAGGAGGAAGAACGGATTGTCGGAGAGGCAGAAATTGCCGGGCGCGAGCACCCATCCGTGCAAAATGTCGCTTGCTTCGAGCACATTCTGAACGCCATCCGAATTGATCCCGACAAGAGCTGGCCTTGAACAGCTGAGCCGCCTCGGCGAAAAGAATAGAGTCCCAAACCGATCCAGGACATTGCAGGATTCCAGGTCCCGGCTGCAGGCTGGTGGTGAAGACGCGACGCCGGCGCTGCGGAGCCTGCCGCGCACCTAGCCGCAACGCTTGCGGCGATCGTCCCGGGTTCATTGCAGCAAACATACTCGAAGGGAGGAGCATGGAGCCATCCGTGCCGGTTCGCGAGAGAAGAGCAAGAGAGGAGAAAGAAGGCGGAAGGCCCGCTCGCCGGCGCCTTGCGGTCGCGAATCAGGACGAAAGGGTGCGGGATCGATGTTGCGGAAGCAACATTCAGGTCGTGCGCACAGTCACCAACCCAGACAGTCACCAACCCCGAATGTAATCAATGGCGCGGAGCGCGACCGGAGAGCCGAAATGGCGGCGAGCGCCCGGACGCTTCGGGCCTATCGGCGGATCCCGTCGAGGAATCCCGCCCAGGGATAAAGCCGGCCGAAGAATCGGTTCCGGGTGTCCGGCGCCTCAGCCATTGCCTCCGTTCCCACTCTCGGGCACCCTTCCTTCTCACGCCCCGCAAAGGGCGGTTGGGGGAAACAGTCGGCCATGACCGCGCCGGAGCGAGACGCGGACGATTCGGACCAGGCAGATGAAAGCGCCGCGAGGCTGCGTGCGCTGAAGCCGATCGATTGCGATATTCATCCGCCCACGCCGGTGATGGCGGAGCTGCTCCCTTATCTCGACGATCACTGGCATGAGGTGATGGTCTCGCGCGGGATCGACGGGCTCGGGCTCGCGAGCTATCCGCCCGGCGCGGCGCTTTCGGCGCGGCCGGAGTGGCGCGGAGCGGACGGGAGGCCGGGCGGCGATCTCGATCTTCTGCGGCGGGAGGCGCTGGCGCCCTGGAACACGCGGCTCGCGATCTGCCATTGTCTGCACGGCGCGGCGGCGATGTTCAGCGAGGATATGGGCGCGGCGCTCGCGCGCGCCGTCAATGACTGGGTGGCGGCGGAATGGCTCGACCGCGAGCCGCTTCTGCGCGCCTCGATCCTCGTCAGCCCGCGCAGCGCGGAGCTCGCGGTGGCCGAGATCGAGCGCTGCGCGGCCGATCCGCGCTTCGTCGCCGTGCTGCTGCTGGCCGGGGGCGAAATGCCGCTCGGCCGGCGCGCGCACTGGCCGATCTACGCCGCGGCGGCGCGGCTTCGCCTGCCGATCGGCATCCATGCGGGCAGCGACTTCCACAACCCGATCACCAATGTCGGCTGGCCGAGCTACCTGGTCGAGGATTATGTCGATCAGGCGGTGATCTTTCAGCACCAGCTCCTGAGCCTGATCGGTGAAGGGGTCTTCACCAAGTTTCCGGATTTGCGGGTGGTGCTGATCGAATCGGGCTTCACCTGGCTGCCTGCCTTCCTCTGGCGCGCCACCAAGGAATGGCGGGCGCTGCGCTCGGAGGTGCCGTGGGTCGATCGCTCGCCGGCCGAGATCGTGCGCGAGCATGTGCGGGTGACATTGCAGCCCACGGACGCGCCGCCCGCGCCGGAGGATCTCGCGCGGGTGATGGAGCAGATCGGGGCGGAGAGACTGCTGCTTTTCTCGACCGATTTCCCGCATTGGCAGTGGGACGGCGGGGCGGTGCTGCCGGCCGGCCTGCCGGCACGGCTTCTTCCCCGCATCGCCGTCGAGACCCCGCTGGAGACCTTTCCCCGGCTCAGACATCCCGCCGTGCCGCCACGCGCGCCGGCCATTCCGATCGAGGGTTTTGCGCCATGAGCGAGCAAGTGCTGGAGCGTGCGCGGGAGAGCGAAACGCGGCTCGGCATCGTCGATTGCGACATCCACCCGATGCTGCGCTCGGAGACGGCGCTGCTGCCCTATCTCTCGCAGCGCTGGCGCGAGGAACTCACGACGAATGGGCTGCGCACGCGAAACCCGTTCGTCGCGAGCTATGCGGTGCCCAAGGCGACGCCGGCGCTCTCGCGCCGCGATTCCTGGCCGCCTTCGGGCGGGCCGCCCGGCTCCGACCTCGATTTCATGCGCGCCCAATATCTCGATCCGTATGGCATCGAGACGGGCATCCTGCAGGTGCTGATCCCAAGCGGGAAGGACCAACGCAACCCGGCGTTCGGGGCCGCGCTCTGCGCCGCGCTCAATGACTGGCAGGTGGCGGAATGGACGGCGCCCGAGCCGCGGCTCAAGGCCTCGATCATCATCCCCGCCGAGGACGCCGAGGCGTCGGTTGCGGAGATCGCGCGTTGCGCGGGGCAAAGGGATTTCGTCTCCGTCTTCATCTCCGCCCGCACCACCGAGCCGCTCGGGCGCAAGCGCTATTGGCCGATCTTCGCCGAGGCCGAGCGGCAGGGCCTGCCGATCGGCATCCATACCGGCGGCAGCAACGGGATCGCGAAAACCCCGTCGGGCTGGCCCTCCTTCTATTTCGAGGACCATTTCGGCGATGCGCTCGCCATGCAGCCGCTGCTCACGAGCCTGGTGCTCGAAGGTGTGTTCGAGGCGTTCCCAGGCCTGAAGGTGGCGATGATCGAAGGCGGGTTCGGCTGGGCGCCGTCGCTCGGCTGGCGGCTCGACCAGCATTGGGCGCGGATGCGAAGCGAGGTGCCGCATGTGAAGCATCCGCCCTCCCACTATATCCGGAGGCAGGTCTGGTTCGCCACGCAGCCAATCGAGGAGCCGGCGGAGCGGCGCGACCTGCGCGCGCTGATCGACTGGATCGGGTGGGACCGGCTGGTGTTCGCAAGCGACTATCCCCACTGGGACATGGACGATCCGCGGCTCGCCTTCAAAATCGCGCTCGACGAAGCGGAGACGCGCGCCGTGTTCCGCGGCAATGCAAGCGCGGCCTACAGGCTCGCATGACGCGTCATGTCGTCGCCTCGGTGGGGGAGATTCCGCCGGGCGGACGCAAGCTCGTCGCGGTCGGGGGACGATCGATCGGGGTCTTCAATGTCGGGGGGGCGTTCTACGCCCTTCTCAACCGCTGCCCGCACCAGGGCGGCAGCCTCTGCCTCGGCGAACGGGTGGGGCTCGTGCTTTCGGAAGAGCCGGGTGTCTATCGTTATACGCGGCCGGGCGAGATGCTGCGCTGCCCCTGGCATGGCTGGGAGTTCGACATCAGGACCGGACAGTCCTGGTGCGAGCCGCGGCGCCTACGCGTGCGGACCTATCCGGTCTCGGTCGAGCCGGGGGAGGCGCTGGTAAAGGGGCCCTATCAGGCCGAGACCTTCCCGGTGACGGTGGAAGCCGATTATGTCGTGCTCGAGGTTTGAACTTGAGATTTGAATCGAGAAAGACGCGGGAAGCCATCGATCTTGCATGATTTTCGATTGCGGCCAGCGCAAACCGAGGACGCATCGGCGATCGCCGTGCTGATCCGCTCCGCCTTTGCGGGGCTTGCCGTTATCCCCCCACCTTCGGCGCTGGGCGAGACGGCGGAGAGCGTGGCGCGCCGGCTTGCCGAGGGCGGAGGCGCGGTCGCCGAAGCGGAGGGACGGATCGTCGGCGCCGTTCTCTGGGACGTGCGCGGGGAGAGTTTCCATCTCGGGCGGCTGGCGGTCTCGCCTTCCTGGCGCCGGCGCGGGATCGGGCGTGCGCTGGTCGAGGCCGGCGGGGTGGAGGCACGGCGGCACGGGCTCAGACGGGTGGAGCTCGGCACGCGACTCGCACTCACCGACAATCGGCGCCTCTTCGCGTCCTGCGGGTTCCGCGAGACGACAAGGCACTGCCATGAAGGATTCACGGAGGAAACGTGGGTGAGCCTCGAGCGCGTGCTGGAATGACGGGACCAAGTTCCCGGGGCATCCGGGAGGCGTTCCGGGGATGGTGTGGCCCGTGCGGGGGCGCTAGATAACGGGGAAACGAGCCCCGGGGGAAATGCGCCCGAGGGCCTTCAATCGTAGAGGGACGAAACGATGGCGGCATCGGAAGCAACGACGGCGAATGGCGTCGGCGGCCACGCGGCGGAAGGCCCGCCGCGCCGGGACTTCCTCACGCTCGTCACGCTTGCCACCGCCGCCATCGGCGCCTGTGCCGTCGCCTGGCCCTTCATCGATTCGATGGACCCGGCGGCCGATACCATCGCGGCCGGCTCGCCGGTCGATGTGGATCTCAGCCATGTCCAGCCCGGGCAGCAGATCGTGGTTCTGTGGCGCGAGAAGCCCGTCCTCATCGTCAACCGCACGCCGGCAGCACTCAAGACGCTGCAGGACAAGACAATGATCGACCGGCTCAGCGACCCGAACTCGAAGGTCGACCAGCAGCCGCCCTATGCGGAGAACTGGCACCGCTCGGTCAAGCCGGAATATGCGGTTCTGGTTGGCATCTGCACCCATCTCGGCTGCCTGCCGGGCTATTGGCCCAATCCGAGCCAAACAACGCCGGTGGCGGACTGGCCGGGCGGCTATCTCTGCCCCTGCCATGGCTCGAAATACGACCTTGCCGGGCGCGTATGGAAATTCGTGCCCGCGCCCTACAATCTTCCGGTTCCGCCCTACAATTTCGTCAACGACAAAACGGTGCGGATCGGCGAGAACCCGCCGAACCAGAGCTGGACGCTCAACGAGGTGGTCCAGATTTGAGGGCTGAATTCATGCGGCTTCGGCTTCGCCGATCGCGGCGCGAAGGCCCGGCAGCACCGCCTCCGCCATCAAGGTGAGGGAGCGGCGCTCGCGGGCGGCGTTGAGGCCCGACCCGTCGAGCGAGGCGAGCAGCAGCGTGTTGAACGGGCCGATGCGCTGACGGAGCGCCAAGAGCTTCTCCGTGACCGTCTTCGGGCTGCCATGGATGACCATTTCCGCAATCAGCATGGCGGGTGTCACCGCATCGTCCGGCACCGAGGGATCGGGCTTCATTCCGGCGCCGAGGCCCCTGCGATGCAGGAGCTGCCAGAGATAATCGAAATAGTGCCAGCTCGGGCCCTCGGGATCGAAGGCGTAGTCCCGCGCTTCCGCGTCCGAATCCGCGACGATCACGTTGCGCGCGACGCGCCAGGCATCCGGGTCCGGCGCAAAACCCGCCTCGGCGCAGCCTTCGAGATAAGTCGGCCAGTGAGTCTGCAGGCTCCAGGTCGGGATGAAATTGGCGCTGACGGCGATCCAGCGGCGGAGTGCGGCCACCTTCATCGCCACGGAATTCGCGCCCACCACCGAGAGCGCAATCGGCGGATGCGGCTTCTGGTAGGGTTTCTGGATGAAGCCCACGCCATATTCGGGCATGACCGCGTTCTCGAGGCGGATCTGCCAGTGTTTCCCTTCCAGCCTGTAAGGCGGATCGCCGGACCAGAGGGCGAGGATCATGTCGATTGCCTCGCGCATCCGCTCGCCGCGCAGCCTCAGGTCCGTATGGCCGAAGAGCTCGCCGTCGCTCGCGAGCCCGCCGGCACCGATGCCGAACATCAGCCGGCCACGGCTCATATGATCGAACTGGGCGACTTCGGCCGCGACCATCGCCGGATGGTGATAGCCGAGTCCGATCACGCCGGTACCGAAACGGATGCGCCGTGTGCGCGGCAGGAGCGAGGCGAGGAACATCAGCGGCGAGGCAAGCGGCTCGGAGCCGGCGGAGAAATGCTCGCCGACCCAAGCCTCGTCCATGCCAAGCTGCTCGGCGAGCACGATCTTGTCGGCGTCCTCGCCCACCGTCTCGGCAAGCGGCCGGTGCGGCGGATGCAGCGGCATCATGAACAGCCCGGAACGCATGCCCGCTCCCTTCCCTGATTTCGGCCGATGCTATGGCCGGAAGCGGACCGGGCCAAGGACGCGCGTCAGGGCGCTTCTTCTAAAAGAGCGCGACTAAAGAACGCGACAAGTTCAGATTACCACGCTCCAGGCTTATTTTCTCGATCTATTTCATGGCTTTGACAGCTCGCTTCGCGATCCACCAGAAGCCATATGGATCTAGTTCCCGATCACCGCCAGCGTGCGCACCTCGATGCTCTCGCGCGGCGCGGCGGTTTCGGGCGTATCCGACAGCTCGAAGGCGCCGTGCGGGGTGAAGCGCGCGCGGCCATCGGCGAGGCTGTCCCAGCCCTTGATCAGCAGCACCTCGTCGCGGGTCATTTCCGGCGCGTAATACCAGAGCTGCGTCGGATTGTAGGCGAGATGATAGATTTCGCCGACCCGGTCGGGAAAAATCTGGTCGGTCGCGATGAGGTCCGCAGGGCGGACGCTGGCGGCATCGGCGAGCCCGAGTGGCGAGCGCTGCACCGGGCCGCGGATCGGGCGCCAGACATTGACCTGCACGATCCGCGTACCGGCCGCGAAGAGTCGCCCTGCCTCCTCCGGGCCGAAGAAATCCCGCACACGTTGCGGACCGCTCTTCGCGGTGTAATCGACATGAACCCGGCTTGCCGGGCCGCGCATCCCATCGGGATTGGTGGCGCCGCCGCCAGCGTCCGACCGGCGCGTGGCGTCGAAGATGACGACCCGGCTTGCGCCCACGGCGTCGCGCAGCAGCGCCTCGATCTCGGGATAATAAGCCTCCCTGACAGCCTCGTCGTCATAGAGGTCGGCGACTGCGATCGCCGACTGGCGAAGCGTGAACCCTTCGCGGTCCAGCGAGAATTTGGCGGCGAAGGGACGCATGTCACGGATCGTGACGACATGGCGCTCGGTCTCGAACAGAACCCGCGGCGCGCCGCCCGTGATGGCGGAGCTTTCGAAGACCGGCTTGGTTGCCTGGGGCCTGATGAAGGTCAGCGCGGCGCGCACGTCCTTGGCGGCGGGGGCGGTATCAAGAACGGCCTGAGACACGGCTTGCCTCCTGAGAATAACTGGCATCGCCATGAAGATTGGGCGCGGCGTGGGTGAGATGCGAGCGAGTTCGCTTCAGGTTGACTTGAATATCCTTCAAGTCTCGGCGGCACGGGCGCGCAGCCAATCCATGAGGCGCCGCACCATCGCGCCTGGCGGCGCGCCCGCCGGCCGGCAGAGATAATAAGCGGCCCCGGTCGGGTCACCGGCGCCGAAGGGAGCGACGAGGCTGCCGCGGGCGAGACGGTCATCGACCAGAGGGCGGCGGCCGATGGCGAGCCCGTGGCCGCTTTCGGCGACCTGCAGAGTCTGTTCGAGCCCGTCGAGCGCGATCGCCCCTTCGAGCGTCGGCGGAGCGAGGCCGCGGGCGCGGGCCCATTCCTCCCATTCATTGGGAGAACGGGCATTGACGATGAGGCGGGCGCGCTGGAGGGCGGCGAGCGGCGGCTCGTCCGGCGCGGGCTCGAGATAGCCCGGGGCGGCAACCGGCAGCGCCGTCTCGCCAAGAAGGAAGGTGGCGTCGATGCCGGGCCAAGCGCCCTTGCCATGGCGGATCGCGAGATCGATCTGATCACGCCTGAGATCGAGCACGCGCGTGGTCGGCACCAGCGCAAGCTCGACCCCGGGGCATTCGCGCTCGAACGCGCCGAGATGCGGGATGAGCCAGGTCGCGGCGAGCGAGGGCGGCAAGGTCAGCCGCAGCAGTGCCCGCCCGCGCGGGCGGATCATCGCCTCGGTCGCCTCCTGGAGCTGGCGGATCGCGGGGTCGATCTGCTCGAGGAAGCGCCTTCCCTCGGCGGTGAGTTGCGCGCCGGGGCCGGAGCGATCGAAGAGGGCTGTGCGCAGGAAATCCTCGAGCCGGCGCACCTGATGGCTGATCGCCGATTCCGTCACCCCGAGGCTCTCGGCCGCGTCCCGGAATCGCCCGTGCCGGGCGGCGGCGTGGAAGGCGCGCAGGGCGGCGAAGGGCGGCAGGAGAGGCTCGGGCATGATCGAAAGCCTGGCGGCGTGCTGAACCGGATTCAAGCGGCCCGCGCGGAGGACTGACGCACCCGGACGCGGCGCGTTGCATAAAGTTACTTTCATATCTCTTCCTTGTTACATGCATTATCTCTATTTTGGGGTGCACAATCAGCCAGTCTGGAAGGGCGAGGATGCGTCCCGCACGGCTTCGGGCCCGTTTGCAGGCAGAGCCGGTGCGGGCGTTCGACGGATCCGGGCCGAGCAAGAGGAGAACCAGTTCCTTGGCCAAGAGAAAATTTCGCCTGCCCCTTCTGGTCCTGGTCATCGTGGCCGCCGGGGTTGGCAGCTGGCTGCTCCAGACCCATCGCTCGGTTCACGCCTCCACCCCCTCCCAAGCGGCGGACGCGGTGGCGGCCGACGCTCAGCCCGCCGTCCCGGTCACGGCCACCAAGGCCGAGCTGCAGGACGTTCCGGTCTATCTCCGCGGCCTCGGCACGGTCCAGGCGTTCAACATCGTGAGGATCCGGGCTCAGGTAAACGGCACGCTGATCGCCGTTCCCGTGACGGAGGGGCAGGAGATCCAGAAGGGACAGATCGTCGCCGAGATCGATCCCAGGCCCTACAAGGCGATCCTGGACGAGGCCATTGCGCAGCGCGCCGAGGACCTTGCCCAGCTCGGCAGCGCGCGGCTTGACCTCGCCCGCTTTCAGAACCTGGCGGCACGCAATTTTGCCTCCGCGCAGCAGGTCGATGACCAGCAGGCGATGGTCAACAAGCTGATTGCCACCGCCGCGGCCGATGAGGCAGCGATCGAGGCCGCCCGCATCAATCTCGATTTCTGCACGATCCGGGCCCCCATCACCGGCCATGTCGGCTTCTATCAGACCGATGTCGGCAACCTGATCGAGGCCTCGGCCGAGACCAATATCCTGACGATCGCCGAGGACAAGCCGATCTCCGTGGTGTTCACCCTGCCGGAAGCCGACCTGCCGCGCATCCAGCAAGTAATGACGAGGGGCCCGCTTTCGGTTTTTGCCTATAGCAGCGACGGAACGACGAAGCTCGCCGAGGGAACGCTGCTCACCCCCAACAATGCGATCGACACCGCGACCGGCACGATTGGGCTCAAGGCCACTTTCGCAAACGGCACGGACAAGCTTTGGCCGGGAGAATTCGTGAATGCCTGGCTCCTGATCGACACCCTGCATCAGGTGGTCACGATTCCGGGCCCGGCGGTCCAACATGGGCCGGACGGTCTCTTCGTCTATACCGTCAAGCCCGACGATACGGTGGCGCAACAGGCGGTCGAGATCGGCGTGCAGGAGGCTGGCCGCGCCGTCGTCACCAAAGGGCTGCGAGCCGGCGAGAATATTGTCGTCGCGGGTCAGTCGCGGCTGATCCCCGGCGCGCGCGTCGCGGCGAAATTCGCAGAACACCAAGCGGGAAGCCGCGTCGCGCAGGATTAGGTTGGGACTGCGAAAATCAATCCGGCAAGCAGCCGCTCGCGGGGCACGATGCAGAGGCATGTTCTGCGTGATCGTGCGCCAAGCAAGCGAGGGTGAGAGGATTTCGCGATGAGCATTTCGACGCCTTTCATCCGCCGACCGATCGCGACCTCGCTCCTGACCGCGGGCATCTTTCTCGCCGGCCTCGCCGCCTATCCGCTTCTGCCCGTGGCGCCCCTGCCCAACGTCGAATTCCCGACACTGGCCGTGACGGCGCAATATCCCGGCGCCAGCCCCGCGACGATGGCTTCGACCGTGGCAACACCGCTCGAGACCGAGTTCGGCCAGATGCTGCCCGGCCTCACGCAGATGACCTCGGTCAGCGTCACCGGCAACACCCAGATCACGCTGCAATTCGGCCTCGATACGAACATCAACAACGCGGCCACGCTGGTTCTCGAGGCGATCAACGCCGCGCAGGGTTCGCTGCCGAAGAACATGCCGAGCCCGCCCACCTTTCGCGAGGTGAACCCATCGGACGCCCCGATTCTCGTTCTGTCGATGCATTCGGACCAGGCGCCGATCACCGAGGTGGACGAGTACGCGGAGAATCTCGTCGAGCAGCAGCTCTCGCAGCTTCCCGGTGTCGGCCAGGTGCTGGTGGCAGGCCAGCAGACCCCGGCGATCCGTGTTCAGGTCGATCCGGGCAGGCTCTCCTCGATGGGCCTGACGATGGAGGATGTGCGCAACGTCCTCACTCAGGCCACAGTCGATAACCCCAAGGGCAGCATCGACGGACCGCACCAATCCTTCACCATCTATGCCAATGATCAGCTGACGGTCGCAAATCCCTACAACGACGTCATCGTCGGCTATCGCAACGGCGCGCCGATCCGGATCCGGGACATCGGGCGCGCGGTGAACGGCCCGCAGAACGACGAGCTTGCCGCCTGGATAGACGGCAAGCCTTCCGTGTTCCTGCTGGTCTTCAAGCAGCCGGCCGCCAATGTCATCTCCACCGCCGACGGCGTGAAAGCGCGGCTTGCTTCGCTGCGGGCCGATCTTCCCCGCGATATCCAGGTGCAGGTGATTTCAGACCGGACACTGACCATTCGCGCGTCGATCGATGATGTCGAGTTCACGCTGATGCTCGCGATCGCGCTCGTGGTGGCGGTGATCTTCCTTTTCCTGAGAAACGTGTGGGCGACCATCATCCCGAGCGTGACGATCCCCGTCGCCCTGGTCGGCACGCTCGGCGCGATGTACCTTTGCGGGTTCAGCCTGGACAATCTTTCGCTGATGGGGCTGACCATCGCGGTCGGCTTCGTCGTCGACGACGCGGTCGTGATGCTGGAAAACATATTCCGGCATATCGAGGAGGGGATGGGACCGATCGACGCCGCGATCAAGGGCGCGGGCGAGATCGGCTTCACGATCGTCTCGATCAGCTTCTCGCTGATCGCCGTGTTCATCCCGCTCCTGCTGTTGGGCGGGATCGTCGGCCGCCTGTTCTGGGAATTCGCCGTCTGCATCTCCATGACCATCGTCATTTCGGCGATCGTCTCTCTCACGCTCACGCCGATGATGGCATCGCGATTTCTCACCGCCGAGGCCCATGGCCATGGCTGGTTCTACAATCTCACCGAGCGGATGTTCACGGGCATGCTGCGCTTCTATGAGCGCACGCTCGACATCGCCCTCAAGTTCCGTTTCGCCACGCTGATGGTCTTCCTCGCCACCGTCTCGCTCACGGTTTATCTCTATATCGTGATTCCCAAGGGGTTCTTCCCCGAGCAGGACAACGGGATCATGATCGGCATCACGGTCGCCGCGCAGGACATTTCCTTCAAGGAGATGGCCACCCTCCAGCAGAAAGTGAATCAGCTCGTCCTTGCCGATCCGGCGGTCTATTCCGTGGCAGCCGCCGTCGGGGCCGGCCTCGGCGGCCAGACGGCGAACAATGGCAGGATGTACATCACCCTGAAGCCGTGGGACGAACGCTCGGCCAATATCACGCAGGTGATCGCGCGGATCGACCGAAAGATGCAGGCGGTGCAAGGGATTCGCCTCTTTCTTCAGTCGATCCAGGACGTGCGGGTGGGCGGGATGCTCAGCCGGACCGAGTATCAATATACGCTCGAGGACCCGGATCCGGCCGAGCTCGACACCTGGGCGCCGCGAATCCTGCAAAAGGTCCGCACCCTGCCGATGCTCGCCGACGTCACCTCGGATCAGCAGATCAGCGGCACGACGGAGACGCTGACCTACGACCGCGACCAGGCGGCACGGTTCGGCGTGCAGCCGGCAGCCATCGACAATGTTCTTTACGACGCCTTCGGCCAGCGGGAGGTCGCGCAATATTTCACGGGAGACAAGGCCTATTACGTCATTCTTGAAGTGCTGCCGGACGAAAGAGGCAAGCTCTCCACCCTGCAAAAACTCTATGTCAAATCCTCGAGCGGGGAGGTCGTGCCGCTCTCGACCCTGGTCCACGAGACGACCGTGCCCGTGCAGCCGCTCGCCGTGAACCATGTCAACCAGATGCCTTCGGTCACGATCTCGTTCAATCTCAAGGGCAATGCCGCGCTGGGCGATGCCGTGGCGGCGATCCAGCGGATCGAGGCCGAGATGGGCGTGCCGGCGAGCCTGCAGGGCTCGTTCCAGGGTACGGCCCAGGCCTTCCAGGCCTCGCTCAGCAGCGAGCCCTACCTCGTCGCGGCCGCGCTGGTGACCGTCTACATCATTCTCGGCATCCTTTATGAGAGCTATATCCTGCCGCTGACCATCCTCTCCACCCTGCCCTCGGCCGGCGTGGGAGCGCTGCTGATTTTGCTCGCGTTCGGATATCAGCTCACCGTGATCGCCCTCATCGGCATCATCCTGCTCATCGGCATCGTCAAGAAGAACGGCATCATGATGGTGGATTTCGCGACCAGCGCCGAGCGTCGCGATCATTTGTCGCCCGAGGTCGCTATCCGCCAAGCCTGCCTCCTGCGCTTCCGCCCCATCCTGATGACGACGATGGCCGCCCTCTTCAGCGGCCTGCCGCTGATGCTGGAGAACGGAGCCGGCTCCGAACTGCGCAAGCCTCTCGGTTTCGCCATGGTCGGGGGGCTGGCTCTCAGCCAGGTTCTCACGCTCTACACAACTCCGGTGATCTATCTCTACCTGTATCGTTTCCAACACCGCTTCCTGACGAAGCGCGAGACCGTGCATATCCCGAAGCTCGCCGCGATCATGACGGCGGCCGGCGCAGAAGGCGACGATTAGTCAACCGAGGAACGGCCAATGATTCGTCAAAGAGACGAGGGCGGGGCGGAAGCCACGGAGCGTGATGACCGGAGGTGGGATCACCGGAGGTCTGAATCACGCGAGAAGACAATGACCGAGAGCGGGATGGGTGAGCGCGAGCGAACACATCCCGCTCGAGAGCGTGATGCCCGGAGGTCTGAATCACGCGAGAAGACAATGACCGAGAGCGGGATGGGTGAGCGCGAGCCAACGTATTCCGTTCCGGAACCCGACACGGTCTGTTCCGCACAGGGCGCGGAGCCATGCGAGGGCGGCGCCGGCGCGGAGTGCGGAATGGAAGAACCCTCAGAGGGGAGGCGGACGCTCGGCTTCCTGCTGCGGGAAGGTTCGCGCCTGATGCGCCGACGCTTCGTCCACCATACGAAGCGCGCGGGGCTCGGCCTCAACCGCTCGGAGGCAAGCCTGCTGCTGCAGGTCTTCTATGAGCCGGGCGTGAAGCAGGTCCGGGTCGCCATGCTTCTGGACATGGAGACGATCTCCGTGGTCCGTCTTGTCGATGGGCTGGAAGAGGCCGGGCTTCTCGAACGGCGGCCGCATCCCAGGGATCGCCGGATCCGCACTTTGTGGCTCACCAGCGAGGGCGAGGCCGTGGCCGCTCAGGTCGTGGAAATCACCAAGATCGTCCGCAGCGAGGCACTTGCCGGATTCTCGGACTCCGAGCGCGAGCAACTGCTCGATATGCTGCTGGTGGTCCGGAAAAATCTTCTGGCCGCGGGCGCGCTGGTCGATCAGGCAGCCGCCTGACCGTCTTCCCCCACCTTGCCTCACCCCGCTTCATTCACCCTGAGGCGAGATCGGCCGCCATGACCGGCCGGCGCACGATAACGAAATAGGCGAGCGCACAGACAACCCCGATCGCCGCCGCCGTCATCAAGGCCGGCACGAAGGAGCCGCTCGCCTGGACGATGAATCCTGTCACCATCGGCGCCAGCGCGCCCCCGACATAGCCGCCGAAATTCTGCATCGCCCCGAGCGAGGCGGTGGTATTGGCCGGCGCCGCCACCGAGGCCATGGCCCAGGCCGAGGAACTCGCGACATAACCCAGGAACAGCGCGAGCGAGATGAAAGCGAGCGCCAGCGCATTGCCGGGCACGAGCGCCGCCGCCACCGTGCACGCAGCCATGCCGAGCAAGGAGACGGTCAAAGGATAGCGGCGGCTATCGACCGGCGAGAGACCGCGCCGCACCAGCCAATCGGTGAGCCAGCCGCCCCAGAGCGCGCCGATCACACCGGCGATGAAGGGCACGGTGCTCGCGAAACCGGCGCTGCGAATGCTCATATGCCGCTGGATCTCCAGATAGCCGGGAAGCCAGGCGGTGTAGACCCAGGTGAGATAGACCACGCCGAAAAACCCGATGATCATCCCCCAGGTGGTCGCGTGGCCGAGCAGGCGACGCCACTCGCCGAGCGTGACCGGAGCGGCCTCGCCGGTCTCGTCGCCCTCCTTGCGATAGCCGTCCTCCGCCGCGGTGAGCGCCATCGAAGCGGGCTCGCGATAGAGCGCCAACCAGAGGACGGCGATGACGATGCCGGCAATTCCCATCAACGCGAACATCCAGCGCCAGCCGAGCGCCAGCATCAGCACCGTGAGCAGAGGGGCGGCGATGGCAGTGCCGAGCGTCGAGGAGCAATTGAACACGCCAGTGGCAAAACCGCGGCCGCGCACATTGAACCAGTCCCGCACCACGCGCGCGCCGGTCGGGAATTGCGGCGCCTCGCCAAAGCCCAGCACCACACGCGCGACGACAAACTGGCTGAAAGCGACGGTCAGGCCGGCCACGATCTGAGCGAGAGACCAGATGAAGATTCCGACCGCCAGCAGCCGGCGCGGCCCGAACCGATCGACCAGGCCGCCGGCCGGAAGCTGGGCAAAGGCGTAGGCCCAGAGAAATGCCGAGAGGAGCAGGCCCATCTCGGCGATCGAAAGATGCAGGTCGCGGCGGATCAGCGGGTTGCCGATCGCAAGCGTTGCACGATCGATATAATTTACCACGCCGCTGCACACCAGGAGCGCGAGCGCCGTGACCTGCATCCGCCGCACTCGGCCTGTGGGGCGAGGCGTGGCAATTCCAGCGCCGTAGTCACGGATTTCCCGCACAGTATCCAAGGCGTTTCTCCTTGCGTTTCCCTCCCGGCCGGATGTGGCGGCGCGCGGGAATTGTTATGCGGGATGGTGTTGCCGCGAAGGATGCATGGTCAAGAGGGAGAACGGGCTGCGCAGTCCTGCGCTCCATGCGTCGGAATCGGGGCAGCCTTGCCGCAACGGCGAGGACGATTGACCTGTCGTTTTCTTTAGATTTCTTGAGATCAATAAAGCAGAAGCGTGATGACCTGAAATCATCACGCTTCAGATTCGCTAGACTCGTTCGCTGAGCGCGATTGCCACCCGGCATCCCGTCTTGATCAGCGCCGAAAGCAGGCGATAGGCAGGCGCCTGTTCCGCCTCGTGCGCGAGGCCGATATCCCTGTGCTCAAGCTCTTCCGCGCGGGCCTTCGCGATCAGGGCCGAAAGCGCGCCCTCCTCCTCGGGAAGTGAAGCTTCCTGGCCGGCATAATGCGCATCGATCGCCTCCTCGACCGCGACCGTGCAGGCCATCGCCGCCCGTTCGCCAAGCGCGGCGGTGGCCGCGCCGAGCGCGAAGCCGGCAAGATGCCAGAGCGGGAGGAGCGCGGTGGGGCGCACCCGCCGCCGCGCCATGACTTCGGAGAAGGAGGCCAGATGCGCCTTCTCCTGCTCCTGCATATGCTCAAGGAGCGCTGCCTTCGTCCCGCGTCCAAGCACCGCGCGCTGGCCCGCATAGATGCGCACCGCGCCGTATTCACCGGCATGATCGACGCGGATCATCCGCGCCACCGCCTCGCCGGCCGGCACATCCCCTTCCCCGCTCATCGTGCTTCCCCGCCGCTCCGCGCCAGATAGGCGACGAGAAGCCCGAGCACAACAAGGGCATAAAGCAGATTCATCGCCGCCATCGAAAGCGGCAGGCCCGGGATCAGGAAGCTCGGCGCATCGCAGGGCTTGCTCGGCCGCGCCGGCATCGAGGCGAGAAGCTGAGCGAGACTCGTCCCATGCAGCTCCGGCGCGGCACATTCCGGCAAAGGGCTCGGCCACAATCCCCGCTCGACACCAACATGGACGAAGGCGAGAGCGGTTGAAGCGAGCAGGCAGAGCGCCAGCAGCACCAAGACTCCCCTGCCCGCCTCTCGCGGCCGTGTCAGGGAAGCGACGATGCCGAGCACCACCGCGAGGCGCCAGGGCCAGCGTTCGAGCAGGCAAAGCGCACAGGGAACAAGCCCGAGCCAATGCTGCGCGCCCTCGGCGACGACGAGCGCCGCAGCCGCCGCGATCGCCACGGCAAAGCCCGCCGCACGATGATCGATGCGCCGCATGAGGGGCGATATGAGCGTTTCCCGTCCGCGCGGCAAGGTGGCTCGATTGCTGATCGGAAGGGCCTGCCCTAGCCTCCGGCCGACAGCAAAGGAGATCGGGATGCGACGCGTTTGGGGACGGGCGACTTCGAGCAACGTGATGAAGGTGATGTGGCTGCTCGAGGAGCTCGGTCTGGCCTATGAACGAATCGATGCCGGCGGCAGCTTCGGCAAGACGGACACGCCAGAATATCGGGCGATGAATCCAAACGGCCTTGTGCCGACCCTCGATGAGGATGGCTTCATCCTTTGGGAGAGCAACGCGATCCTGCGCTATCTCTGTGCCGCGCACGCGCCGGAGACAGCTTTCTGGCCCGCCGAGCCGCGCGCGCGCGCCACGATCGACCATTGGATGGACTGGCAGCAGACGACCCTGAGCCGGTCGATGACGATCATTTTCCAGGGACTCGTGCGCACGCCGCCCGAGAAACGAAACCCCGAGGCAATCGAGGCGGCGATCAAGGATTGCTCGCGCATCTGGGGCATCCTGGACGCCGAGCTCGCTCGCCGCACCTATGTCGGCGGCACGATCTTCACGCTTGCCGATATCCCGCTCGGGGTACACGTGCACCGCTGGTTCACGATGGAATTCTCCCGCCCATCCCTTCCCCGGCTTGAGGCCTGGTACAACCGCCTGTGCGAACGCCCGCCCTATCGCACCCACGTGGCGCTGCCCTTGGCTTGAACAAGGCCTCGAATAAGGCCTCTGCGCGTGGTCTTTTCAGCCGCCGAGATAGGCGGCGCGCACGCGCGGATCGGCGGCCAGCGCGCTTGCGGCGCCGCTGAGGGCGATGTGTCCGCTTTCGAGCACGTAGGCACGATCCGCGATGCGCAGCGCCTGGCGCGCATTTTGCTCAACCAGCAACACGGCGGTCCCTTTGGCGCGGATTTGCTGGATGATGGCGAAGATCGCGAGCACGAGCTTCGGCGCAAGCCCCATCGAGGGCTCGTCGAGCACGAGCAGGCGCGGCTCCAGCATCAATGCGCGGGCGATCGCCAGCATCTGCTGCTCGCCGCCGCTGAGCGTGCCGGCGAGCTGGTGCCGCCGCTCGGCAAGACGGGGAAAGAGCGCGTAGCTCGCATGGACGCGCTTCTCGACCTCCGCCGGGTCATGACGCAGCAGATAGCCGCCGAGACGGAGATTCTCCTCGACCGAGAGCGGGCCGAAAATGTGCCGGCCCTCGGGCACATGACCAAGCCCGCTGGCGACGACCCTGTGGGCTGGCAGCCTGGCGATGTCTTCGCCGCCGAGGAGGATGCGCCCCTGACGGAGGCGGACAAGGCCGGAGAGCGTGCGGAGCGTGGTCGTCTTGCCGGCGCCGTTGCTGCCGAGCAGGGCAACGATCTCGCCATCCGCGACTTCGAGGCTGACGCCGTGCAGCACCTCGACCTTGCCATAGGCAACGTGGAGGTCCTGGACACTCAGGAGTCCCAATTCAAGACTCCCATAGGGCCTCCTCTTCGGTACCTGCGGTTTCCTCGGCTTCGGTGTCGTTGCCGAGATAGGCGTCGATCACCCGTTCGTTGCGCTGGATCGCGGCCGGTGGGCCGGCCGCGATCAGCGCGCCGTGATCCATCACCAAGACGCGGTCGGAAACACCCATCACCAGCATCATGTCATGCTCGATCAGCGCCACGGTCACACCGAGATCGCGGATGCCGCGGATGAGGCCCATGAGCGCGGTCTTCTCCGTCGGGTTCATGCCGGCGGCCGGCTCATCGAGCAAGAGTAGCTCGGGCTTCGCGCCGAGCGCGCGGGCGATTTCGAGCCGGCGTTGATCGCCATAGGGCAGATCGCCGGCGCGCCTCCCCGCTTCTTCCTCGAGCCCCACGAACTGCAGCAGGCGCCGGCAGGTGCCGAGATGCTCCTGCGCGTCGCGCCGCGCGGAGGGCAGGCCCAGGATTTCGCCGACGAGCGAGACGCGGTGGTGCGGGTCCATGCCCACCAGCACGTTCTGGTAGGCGGTCATGTTGGGGAAGAGGCGGATGCCCTGAAAGGTGCGGGAGAGCCCGAGTGCGACGACGCGGTGCGGCGCCCGGCGCCCGAGCCGCTGGCCGCGAAAGACGATTTCTCCGCGGCTCGGCCGGATCACGCCGGTCAGGCAATTGAAGACGGTGGTCTTGCCCGCGCCGTTGGGGCCGATGATGCTCAGGATCTCGCCGCGATGAACGGTGAAGCTCACACCGCGCACGGCGCGCACGCCGCCGAAATCCCGCCCGAGATCCTTCACCTCGAGCAGTGTTTCGCCCCACTTCGCCTCCGCCCCGGCGAAGCTGAGATCACCCGCATCATCCTCGGGAAGCTGGACGCGCCGTGCGATGCGCGCCGGCCAGAGCCCTTGCGGGCGGACCAGCATCAGCACGATGAGGCCGATCGCGAAGCCGAACTCGCGCCAGAGGGCGAGGAAGCGGAGCGCCTCGGGCAGGCCGCCGACGATCACCGCACCGAGCAGCACGCCCGGCATGCTGCCCATGCCGCCGAGCACGACGACGATGAGGAAGGTGATCGACTGGAGATAGGTGAAGCCGGTTGGGTCGATCGCGCCGAAACGGGCAGCGAAGAGGCTGCCGCCAAAGCCGCCGACCAGCGCGCCCATGACATAGGCGAGGAGCTTCACCCGAAGCGTGGGCACGCCGATCGCCTCGGCAGCGGTTTCGTCCTCGCGGATGCTGATCCAGGCGCGGCCGAGGCGGGAGGCGGAAAGGCGAAACGAAAAGAGGATGACGAGGAGAAGAAAAACCCAGGCGAGACCGTAAAGCAAAGCGGGCGAAGTGAATTGCAGGCCGAACAGGATGGGCGGGTCGATCCCGTAGATGCCGTTGGGGCCGCCGGTGATGTCGAGATTGGTTGCGATGATGCGAACGATCTCGCCGAAGCCGAGCGTGACGATGGCGAGATAGTCGCTGCGCAGACGGAGCGTCGGGTAGCCGATGATGATTCCGGAAACCGCGGCGAGCGCGAGGCTCGGCGGCAAGGTTGCCCAGAAGGGAACATGCAGAAGCGTTTCGAGAAGGGCCGTCGTATAGGCGCCGATCGCGAAGAAGGCCGCATAGCCGAGATCGAGCAGCCCGGCATAGCCGACGACGATATTGAGGCCGAGGCCCAGAATGCCGTAGCTCAGGATGGTGATCGCGACATCGATCACATAGTCGCTTGCCGCGAGTGGAAGGACGATGGCACCGGCGGCAATGGCGACCAGCAGCATCCTGGTCGTGGCGGCGCGCATGGCCGGGTCGGCGGCCATGGCTACATCCGCTCCACGACGCGCTCTCCGAAGAGGCCGGTCGGCTTGACGACGAGCACGCCGATCAGGACGAGGAAGACGAAGACATCGGTCCAGCGGGAGGAAATGTAGCCGGCGCCATAGGATTCCAGGAGCCCGATCAAGAGGCCCCCGGCCATGGCGCCGGGAATATTGCCGATGCCGCCCAAGACGGCGGCGGTGAAGGCGCGCAGACCCAGCAGGAAGCCCATGAAGAACGAGATCTGCGTGTAATAGAGCCCCTCCATCACACCGGCCGCCGCGGCGAGGAAGGAGCCGACGAAGAAGGTGATCTGGATGATCCGTTCGACATCGATCCCCATCAGCCTTGCGGCATCCTGATCGACCGCAAGCGCGCGCATCGCGGTGCCGATGAAGGTGTGCTGGACGAAGAGATAGAGCGCCACCATCAGGAGCAGGCTGATGACGAACATGACGGTCTGCGCGTAGCTCACCTGCACGCCGTCGATCGCGAATCCGGCGCTGCTCAGCAGATGGGGATAGGTGAGGAAGCCAGGCCCGTAGATCAGGAGAACCCCGTTCTCGAGCGCGAGCGAGACGCCGAGCGCAGTGATCAGAATTGAAAGTCGCGGGGCCGAGAGCAGGGGCTGATAGGCGACACGGTCGATCAGCACGCCGAGCGCGCCGCTGCCGATGAGCGCGACCGCGAAGGCGACGAGAAGCCCGATGGCCATGGGCAGGTGCATGCCCGCGAGCGTGACGAGCACGGTCCAGCCGAGGAAAGCGCCCACCATGAAGACATCGCCATGGGCGAAATTGATCAGCCGGATGATGCCGTAGACCATGGTGTAGCCGAGGGCCACCAGCGCATAGAAGGCGCCGATGGTGAGGCCCTCGACCGTGAACTGGAAGAATGCCTGCACCGAAGGCCGCTTCAGGGCAGGCGCATCACGAAGCCCGCGCCTTCATGCCTGCCCGCGCGATCACCGCGGGAGACCGGCCGCGAATGCGAGGCCTCCAACCCGGCTACTGCATCGACACCCACTGGCCCTGGGCGTTGAGCCGCATATAGGGGGCGAACTGGTCGTTCTTGACGGTGATGACGATATAGACCGCGACCGAACGGTCGCCCTTCTCGTTGAAGCTGATGCTGCCGGTGATGCCGGGATAGTCGCGGATTTGGGCAAGAGCCGCGTTGATCGCCGCCGGCGCGGTCGATTTCGCGTCCGTGATCGCCTTGGCGACCACACCGATCGCGTCATATTCGTACGCCGAATAGGGTCCGGGCCCGTGGCCGAATTTCTGCGTATAGTCATCGACGAAACCCTTGGCGCCGGAGAGGAACTGCGGCAGCGGCGCGCAGGTGATGAACATGCCGTCGGCGGCGGGCCCGGCGGTCTTCAGCAGCGTCGGGTCGTTGTTTCCGTCCCCGCCCATGAATGCGAGCTTGAGGTTGAGCTGGCGCGCTTCCTTCACCATCAGGCCGCCTTCGGCGAAGTAGCCGGTGAAGTAGATGACATCGGGATTGAGTGCGGCGACGCGCGTCAGCACCGGCGAATAATCCATCTGGCCGGGCGTGATCGCGTTGTTATAGACGACGTCGACGCCGAGCTTCTTGAGCGCGGCCACGGTCGCGACGGCAAGCCCCTTCGCGTAGGTCGTGTTGTCGTTGATCACCGCCGCACGTTTCGCATGCAGCACATTGGCGATGAAGCTCGCGGCAAACGGGCCCTGCTCGTCATCGCGCCCGATCGTGCGGAAGACGTCCTTGTAGCCGAGCTCGGTGAGCTGCGGGTTGGTCGAGGCATCGAGCACATAGGGGATGTTGCTGCGGTGCAGGGTCGAGAGCTCGGGCAGGGCGGCGCCGGAGCAATATCCGCCGGCGACCGCGACGACGCCACTGTCGATCATCTTCTGGGCGGCCTGGACGGCGGTCTGCGCATCGCAGGCATCGTCCTCCGCCACGATCGCGATCTGGCGGCCGAGGATGCCGCCCTTGGCGTTGATCTGGTCGGCGGCGAGCTTGGCCGCATTGACGATGTCGATGCCGGCATTCGCGTAGGGGCCGGAGAGCGGGCCCGGCACGCCGATCTTGATCGGTTCCGCGGCGCGAGCCGGCCCGGGTCCGGCCGCCAAGATCGCAGCGAGAGCGAACGCCGCCAAACCAGCCGCTCCCCGCATTCCGTTGAGACGCCCGTTGAGACGCATCGTGAGCCCCCCCTTTTTTGCCATTCAGAACGCGTGTGGCTGGTATGCACGGCAATTTC
>Ga0335072_10003453_pt1 | contig 23818 bp, 18 predicted proteins | sample Lox_Sample_21_FD_206725 | JGI IMG/M metagenome (GOLD analysis project Ga0335072, IMG submission 206725) | Soil microbial communities from Loxahatchee National Wildlife Refuge, Florida, United States - Lox_Sample_2.1 | ecosystem: Environmental > Terrestrial > Soil > Wetlands | place: USA... | reverse complement strand
GTCCTCGAGTTGCGGCCAATCGACCGCGACGCCGTGGGCCACGCCGTAGAACCGGTTCCTGAAGGCGACGATATTGTAGCCACCGTGGGCACCGATCTGGCGCGGGACGAGCTTCGTCGCGCGCTGTCCGGCCGTCGTGCTCGGGCCGGACTTAGACGACCATTCGGCCCCCGTGCTCGCCGGTGGCGAATCGTCGGGCACGCGGGCGAAGCGCGAAACGGCGAAGGATCCGGCGCCCAATCCCCGTACAACGCTTCCGGACGATCCGTGACGCCCAAGTCGCAGGGGACGCCGACGAAATTTCTCGGCGTAACGCGGATAGATCGCGTCCGCGTCGTCGTAACCCATCTTGGGCATCATCTCGCATAGTTTCTCGAGCGCTTGCAGCCGGTCGTAATGGCGCTTCTGCAACACGCTCTTGTGCCGGCCGATGCGCCCGAACATGAAGGTCGGCGAACTCGGGTCGTAGATCGCGCCGAGGCGCGCGAGATCGCCGGGGATTTGCAACCGGAGCAGGATCGACCAGATCAGCGCCTTCTGGATCTCATCGCTGCCGCCGCCCCGCGCACCGATCAGCTCCTCGAAAGACATCGGGATCGCGTTGGGACAATACAGCCACGCCCAATAGGAGAGGACGCGTTCTTGAATGAAGCCTGTCGGACCGTCGATCAGGAGAGCGAGCAGCTCATCCTCGGACGCGTTTTCAAAGATGAACGAAAATGCACCAGACTCGGCCCTACGAAAATAGGCCGCCTCGGAGACTATGATGTCCAACGGATGGCGATACATGAAAAGGGCAGGGCTGTCGAAGAACGGATGGGCCGAGCCACCGACGGACCTATCCCTCACCTCGGTAAAGAATCGGCCAGCGGGCGTATGGGAGTGCTCGGGCCCAAGGAACTTCCATGTCCCAGGCTCCCGCCGCTCCGGCATCTCGATCGTGCCCTGCGGCATGCCAAGCTCGCGCAACAGCGCGAAGAGAAGATGGGTGCCACTCTTGGGAATGGTGATGACGTAATGCTGGAGGCGGCTGAAGTGGCGCTCCGTCTCGAGCGCGACGACGCACGCCGACGTCCTGTCGACATAATCCATGAGCGCCGCGGCCAACGCCTCCCCATCGGCGTGAAGGAGGATGTCGATATCGACGGGCTCGGTCGATACCGTCACGTCCGGCGTCAGAGGTACCTGCCGTATTTCGTCGGGCGTCACAGTCAATTGTGCGCCCGGCGCGCCGCCGAGGTTTTCGAGCCATTGCCGCGTCCGCGCGTCCCACGGGCGCAATCTCACGCGCGTGCCACGCCGTGCCATCAAGGCATAAAGAAATTCGGTATCTATCGTATCCAGCGATGCCCGGAATATGAGCTCATTATCCATAGTTTCAATTATATTCCTCCCTCACGAGTTGGCCGCGTCAATCCAGCCCTGCCGTGTTGCTGACACTTGCCATACAGGCATTCGGGAAGTCAAACTATACGCGTATAAAGTGCGCCTCATTGTATTTCGAGTCGCGAACGTCGGTCAGATCACAGCGCCGGGATAAGAGACCCGCATTCGCATTCGCGGATCCCCGCCAGGCGATGCGACTGAAGCCATTATACTGGAAAACCGCCGAACTTCACGCCCATGGGCAGGCCGCATTTGGCGGTCCCGCCAAGCCTACCCGTCGACATGAGGGACATGAGGGAGGTGATTCTGGGCAGGGCGTTCCAAAGGATTTGTGCGCTGGGGCACATCGAAAAGCGCCGGGCTCCGCATCGACGGATAAACGACGCGGGCACTTAAGCGTCCGTCAATGGTTCGATAAATTCTCAATAAAACTGAGATCGAGCGCATAAACGTACCCGTAAGGATTATGAAAGCAAATACTGGCCGCACTCTCAAGCTAGGCTCTACCGGTCAATACTTTGATGCATAATTGATAATCCTGAACATTAATATTTATTAAAATGCTTGTCCACTTGGCTCCGGTGCTCAGTTTCTGGGCATCGTTTACGGACAAGATATAGTGGGTGTAACGAAAGCGAGATCGGACTGAGAAGGTGAGTTGATACCATTCGAGGCGGCCAAAAACTCGCGGAAATTTACGGCCAGATTCGATTAAGCATTTTGTGCCCGATTTGGTGCCTAATCTCTATGCACCGGACATAAGTGGACAAGCCTTTTTAATAATATAAACCACTTTGATCGCCCGCCGGCGCAGTTCTCGTTAGTCGGAGAATTTGTCCCCGAGGCGGGATCGCCTGAGACGGCAAACTTTGACATCGTTGCGCGACTGGCCGGGGTCATCCGTCGACCATCGAAACCTGGCGCGCAGTCGTACTCGCCCCATATTTGTGGCGCACCTCATCCATGCGCCGCCTACGGCAACATAATTGAAGCCCCGTTGAGAGGGCAATAGATGCGGCGTAGAATTCTGGGCGTTGCTTATGTGTTCCCCGGTTGGTTTAGGCATGGTCGAGTTTTTCCGTCCGCGAGGCACTCACTTCCACGTAGCGCCTTTCCGGGCAAATTCGTTCATGCGCACGGGCATTGTTGCATTCCTTTCCGCCAATCGCCAAATTAGGCGCACACCGCCTGTTGGCGGGTTTTGCGCTTACGAACTAATCTCTGAGTTCTAAGAAAGGATCATCCATGCAGGCCCAATCTCACGTCGACCTCTTTTTTCGCCGCGTGGCCGAGATTGCGGCCGCAATTGACTGCGCGACTGTAGACAGGTTGGCGAGCGAATTGGCTAGATTGCGTGCCAATAAGGGCCGCCTTTTCCTATTGGGTGTTGGTGGCAGCGCCGGAAATTGCAGTCATGCAGTCAATGATTTTCGCAAGCTGTGCAACATCGAGGCTTATTCGCCGGTCGATAATGTTTCCGAATTGACTGCGCGCACCAATGATGAGGGATGGGACACGGTGTTTTCTGAATGGCTCAAAGTTAGCCGATGCGGCAAACAAGACGCCATCCTCGTGTTTTCGGTCGGCGGCGGGGACGCCGAGCGCAAGATCAGCACCAACCTTATTCGGGCCATCGACGAGGCGAAAGAGTGCGGTGCAAAGGTGTTCGGCGTGGTTGGCCGCGCGACGGGGTACACTGCCAAAATGGGAGACGTGGTACTGGTCATTCCAGTGCCCGATTCGGCGATGGTCACGCCCTATTCCGAGGCCTTCCAGGCGGTCGTTTGGCACTGCCTAGTGTCGCACCCGGCGCTGCAAGCCAACAAGACGAAATGGTGACGCCCTACGAGCCCCCGCTCCGCAAGGCGGTGTTTCTAGACCGCGACGGCGTACTAATCAAATCGAACGTCGTCGACGGTATGCCAATTTCCGTTCTCACCCTCGACGAGATGCAAATCCTGCCCGGCGTACCCGAGGCCCTTCGCGACCTTCATGAGGCGGGCTTTTTGCTTATCGTGGCTACCAATCAACCCAATGTCGCGTCCGGCAGGCAGCGGCGCGAAACCATCGAAATGATGAATCTCCGATTGCGCAATCGCCTGCTGATTGACGATATCAAAGTTTGCTATCACAACGATGCGGACGGTTGCGCATGCCGCAAGCCCAAGCCCGGCTTGTTGATCGAAGCGGCGACTCAATGGTCCATTGACTTGACAGCGAGTTATATGATCGGGGATCGTTGGCGCGACATCGACGCGGGGGCAGCCGTCGGATGTCGAACAATCCTAATCCAGCGCTTTTACCGGGAGCCGTTGCACATCCAGCCGGACCTATCAGTTGCATCCCTAGGAGAGGCGGCCCGGGCCATTTTGCTCCATACAGGCTTCCCCCGGCCCGGCGCTGGTTAGCGCCGAGCCAGACAAGCACCGCCTCGGTTAAAGATTGGCAATCAGTATAATTTGGGGGCCGCCAAGAGTCTGATTCCTCTCCCGTTCACACGCCGCGACATATCGGCCTAGCAACGACTCAGCCGGCGGATCGGATACGTTCTTTCGAGGTTTCGATGGTGTAGCCCGCAGCGCTTGCGTCGTTGTAGAACATTTTGACCGTATCCAACGAGTAGGCAGTAAGGTCCTTCCCGATCAGCGACAGCTTGGTGAGGATGTCCTTGGTCGCCGTGATGATATGGCAGCCTACCTGGTCAGCATGGAAGACGTTGAGCAGCTCGCGCGGGCTCGCCCAAATTAGCTCGGCCTTCGGATGTGCGCGCAAGGTCTTGACCGCCGCGGCCATGATGGGCAAGGGATCGACGCCGGTATCGGCGATTCGCCCGGCGAATACGGACACTGCGGCCGGCGTGTTTGGTGCCAGATGCTCAGTGACCCGGCTCACCTGATCGGCTGTGAGCAACGCCGTGACGTTCACGCGCACGCCCGACGAGGATAGCCGGCCGATCAGTGGTCCGGCGAACTCACCCCTGGTATTGGTGACAGGAATCTTGACGTAAACGTTCGATCCCCAGGAAGAGATCTCCCGCGCCTGCAACTCCATTTCCGGGAATTCATCGGCGAACACCTCGAACGAGACGTGCCGATCGGGAACCAGCTTCAGGACTTCGTCTGCGAAGGCCGTATAATTCTCAACGTTGGCTTTCCGCATCAAAGTCGGATTGGTCGTGAACCCTTTGATAAGTGGGTTCGCATAGGCTTCCCGCAAACTGGCCAGATCGGCCCCGTCAGCAAAAAGCTTGACTTTGAGCGTGTTGATCGAAGGCATGAGGAACCTCATCCAGATCGTTACGATGTACTGCGCCCCGCGATTCGAGCTGATCGACACGACCGACGACGATCGTTTGTGGAAACCGCGATTCTTCCGTGCCACCTCTCGATATCTAATTCCGCCCGACTTTTCGATCTCACATTTCAGCGCCGTACACCCAATATACAAGGATCAAAATTTACATGTGAAACCTTGGATATGATTCAGACAACCCGCCGACTCTCAACGTGCAGCGCCCCACTTACGCAATTGAATTTAACACACGCGCGCGCACCCTGTCGAGACGCGAAGGTGAGAACATTTCATTATTTCAGCTACTTCACTATCCTTGTGGCCACACGGGAAAAAGCTGGTCGGTATGCAATCGATCGGAGCTGGCCGGAAATCCCCGGATTGCCACCCAGCACGCGGAGCTATGCCGTATCGTGCTTCGGCCGCAAAGTGAGGCCGATGCAAAGATTTGAATCGACGAGCGGAACAGGGAAGGGAAAGAATCGCCTATGCGTGATGTCAAAAAAAACACATAATTCCTCGATGATCTCGCCCGGGACGTTGATATGCTCGGACTCGATCAGCCAGTCGTAAGGCTGCTTGAAACGACGTTCGAAGATTCGCCGCGCAGAGAAGTTGCGTGCCAACCGGTACACGAACCCGCCTTCGCACGGAATGACAACGACAAACTGGCCGTCGGTCCGCAATACCCTATGAACCTCGCGAATGGCGGCAGGCAGGTTGGGCAAATGCTCGAGGACATGAATGGCAAGGACGCGATCGAAGAATCCGCTGTCGAACGGTAGTTGGCGCTGACAGTCGCCGACGGTCGCGTGACATTGCGGGAAACGTCTGCTGAGTTCCTCCGCCATCGCAGGGCGAAGCTCGAGTGCATAATATTCCTGCTTTTCGAGATCCTCATAGTTCAGGTGGCCACCCAATCCGGCACCAATCTCCAATGTTCTCGGGCGCCAATTCCGAAGCACCATGCGGCTTACCGGATAACGTTGATTGAAGTTTTCGATTGCGCCATAGCGCCGAGGTAGAATCTCGTGCCATAGCTTCATGAATTCGTCACGAGTATGCAACTGTTCCGCGCTGAGAGGCGGAAGTTGCTTCGGCCATTTGGTCGCCTTCCCCGTATTGCTTTCAGTTGACATCACGATCCCCCTTAGTCGGCTAAGCCTCGACGTCGCGTGATGGTGACAGCACATACGAACAGAACCGATGCAGCGAAAGTTGAAAATAGCGCTGGCGTTCGATTTCGTATCCGTGGAACAGGCTTCGGTAGCCCGCCTCGTTCCGGATGTTACGCCCCCGATCGAGCGACAGGAACAGATTGCTCAAATGATTGCCCGGCGTGAAAACCGGCTCGGCGACGACGAGCCTACCGCCGGGCTTGAGCACGCGGCGCACTTCTGCAAGGCAATCCCGGATTAGCCGGTCGTCCATGTGATGGAGAACGCCTACGAACATCGCCACGTCGAAACTGTCGTTCGCGAAAGTTATGTGCCGTGCGTCCATCGCTAGGAACTGCCCTTTTGCATAGCGGCGCCGAGCGATTCCGATGTATTTGGAAGACACGTCAATGCCGACGTAGGAATTCGCCTCCATGTCGATGATCTGACCTGCGCAGGTGCCGGTCGAGCAGCCAACGTCGAGAATGCAAATATTCTTCCGGTCCAAGATGCCGGCAAATTCCGCGAGAACCGCGGCATAATTGTTGAAAAGGCTCTGCTGTAACTCGAAGACCACCGGGTTATCGAGCGTTCGATCGACGATCCACTGCGCCAGTGACATCGTTGGCCCTCCGTCGATCCATTATTCCCCTGGCTTTGATTCGGACGCGACGTTTACGATCCGGTCGACGATGAACTGAGGCCGTTCCTTCACCTCATCGTACACGCGGCCGACGTATTGGCCCAGGATTCCGACCGACACGAGCTGAACGCCTCCCATGAAAAGGATGAGAATAATAATGGTCGGAATGCCCATCGGATACGGGATTTCGAACACAAAGCGCGAAAATATGATCGCCACTGCCAACAAGAAGCACACCGCCGTGATCACCAAGCCCACAAGCAGCATTAGGTCAAGCAGAAAGTTGGAAAACCCGACCAATCCGTTTAATCCGATTTTAAGGGAGCCGAGATAACGATTATAGTTGCTGAGGCCATGCGCGCGCGCGGCACGGTCATATTCGAGAAACGTCTGCTTAAATCCAACAAATGCCACCAGACCGCGCAGAAAGCCATGTCCCTCCTTGAGCTGGCACAGCTGCTCGATGACTCGGCGCCCCAAAATGCGGAAGTCGCCCGTATCGCGCGGGATCTTGACCTCCGACACCGCGTTGATGAGTTTGTAGCCCCAATAGGAAATGAACCGCTTCAGCGCCGTCTCGCCCTGTCGCGAGCGCCGTTTGGCGTAAACGACGTCGTAACCTTCCGAAAGCTTACGGTACAGATCGGCGATGAACTCGGGTGGATCCTGCAGATCGACATCAATCACGGCGCAGGTCTCGCCCGAGCAATGGTGAATCCCGGCCATGATCGCACTCGCTTGGCCGAATCGCCGGCTAAACAGGATGAGTCCGATATTGGGATTACCCCTGATCGCATCGAGAATGATCTGCTCGGTTGAATCGGGTGATGGATCGAGGCAAAACAAAATCTCGTGGGCGCCGATGCCTTCCAACGCCGGGACCAAACGATCCAGGAACGGCTGAATGTTGTTTTCTTCCCGGTAAACCGGAACGATGACCGAGATTTTGACGAGTGAAGCCCTAAGGCTCGATGCCACGGATATCTGCCTCCTTCATTGGACGCATTGGGACATTCCTCACAATAGCGGGCTTCGGGTCCCGGCATTTCCTTCTCATCAGCGCTTCTCGGCCCGTGCCGCACGCAGATATTGATCGGTCTCGACCAACCCCGCAGGCGATCCCACTTCGTAGAAGCGATTTGCTACCTCGAATCCGGCCAGCTCACCCCGGCCAAGCAAATCCTGATAAATCTCCGCGAGATCCACTGGCTCGTCCTGAGGCCAAGGTTCCAAGGCGGCCGCGGTCAGAACACCGAGGCCGTAGTCGATATACTGCATGTCTGGGGTGGGAGCACGCTTGTCATAACGCCGAATCGTCCCATTCGCAAAATCCACGTTGCTGGTGTCCCATTGGCCCAGGTTGCGGAACACGGTCATCAAGCCGAGACGGCCCGAGTCACCGAAGGCCCGATAGACCCGCGGATAGTCGATGTCAAGATAGCTATCCGCGTAGGTTACGAAGAAGTGTTTGCCCAACAGGGGCAATGCCTTGCGCAGTGCACCCCCGGTCCCAAGCTGCCGCTCGCCGTCGGCCGAGTAGGCGACGCTGAGGCCGTACCCCGCGCCGTCGCCGACGAACGCCCGGATTGCCTCCGCTCGGTACCCGACGCAGAGCACGATGCGCGTTACGCCGGCACGATGCAGGAGGCGCAGCTGGTGGGCGATGAAGGGTTCGCCCGCTACCTCGACCATCGCCTTGGGAACATTGTCGGTCAGCGGACGCAGCCGGGTTGCGAGACCCCCGGCGAGCAATGCTGCTGACGGCAAAATGAGAGAAGTCTTCATTGCACGATGACTTTGGTTCCCTCGAAATCGAACTGGAAACGGACCTCGTCCAGGCCCGCACCGAGCATGGCGCGGCGTAGGTGCGCCTTGTCCTCGGTGTAGAACAGTAAGAACCCGCCGCCGCCGGCGCCGATGAGCTTGCCGCCACGCGCGCCATTGCGCATGCCGAGTTCGTACCACTGATCGATTTGTGAGTTCGACATTCCCGCGGTCCGCTTCTTCTTGTGCACCCAATGCTCGTGCATCAAGGAGCCAAACGCGCTCAGGTCGCCCGCCTCGAGAGCTTGTTGGCTGCGCAAACCCAATTCCTTTATGTAATGCAGGTTGTCTACGATGGCGCGATCATCCCGCTTCGTCCGGTCGTCCTGATCCTTTAGGATCGACGAGGCCTTGCGCGAATATCCGGTGAAAAACATGGCCAAGCTGTCTTCCAGGTTATGAAGTGTCTCCGCCGAGATTGTCAATGGCTGGACCTCCACCGCACCATCCTTCTTGAAGCGAAACATGGTAAGGCCGCCGAAAGCCGCGATATAGGGATCCTGCTTGCCCACCGGCTCGGACAGGAGCTCCATCTCGATATGGCAGGCTTGCTCCGCTAGTTGTTGGGTGCTGATAAGATTCCTGCAATGGGCGTGCAGCGCCCTGAGCAACCCGGTTGTGAAGCTGCCCGAGGAGCCTAGCCCCGTTCCGGCCGGAATGTCTGCCATGCTGGTGACCTCGAGATACGGCCCATCCAGCCCGACCAGGCGAAACGCCTCGCGCATGATCGGGTGTTCGAGTTCCGCCGCATGGTCGACCTTCTCCAGCTTCGAGTACTTGACTATCAGATAGTTGACATAAGTCCGGTGCACCGTAATGTAGACATACTTGTCGATCGCCGCGGCGATCAGGAACCCTTCATAGGCGCCGTAGTAGGACGGCAGGTCCGTCCCGCCACCGCCAAGCGTTATCCGTAGCGGACTGCGCGTGATGATCATTCGTTGTCTCTTCCGTACAACTGATCGACGATCCCAAGGGCGGCGACGGCGTCGGCGATGTTCCCATTCGGCTCGCGTCCCGCCTGTATGGCGCTTACGAATTCCTCGAACTCCCGCGACCAGCTGCGATCGGGGAAGGGATATTCCCAGCATGTCGTTTCGGGTGGTCCCATTCCAGGAAGCATTCGGTAGTAGGTCAGCCGTTCGACGCCGTAGCTGCCGCCCAGTCCCTCGATTGCAACTTTGCCATCGCGGCCGATAATCTCGAACGAGAAGAGATTCTTCCATTCGGTCCAACCCGCATGAAGCCAGGCCATTTCGCCGCGCGCCCCGACAAGTGCGAGGAAGCAGTTGTCGTCGACCGGCACGGGCCAGAAGTAGGTTGGAACAGCGCCGTAGGCGAGCCGCAGATCACCTAGGAACCAGCGCGAAAGGTCGATCAGATGGCAGCCCTGGTCGATCGCCTCGCCTCCACCAGAAATCTCGGGCCTGCAGCGCCACTCGGTCTCATATCCAACTCGACCGCCGTGGCCATAACGTCCGCGGACGAACATGAGGGGGCCCAAATTTCCGGCCGTCGCCAGCTCGCGCGCCTTGAGCATCGCTGGATGGAAGCGATGGTTGAAGCCCACCTTGACGCATCGGCCGCGCGCACGCGCCGCCGTCAAGATCGGCAGCACCTCGCGCGCGCTTCGTCCCGCCGGCTTCTCCACAAGGACGTGCTTGCCCGCCTCGACCGCGGCGAGTGCAACCAGTGCCAGGGAATCATGGCTGGTTGCGACCACGACGATGTCGAGCTCAGCAGCCACGACGGCGCGCCAATCGGGCAATGCTCGGGCGCCGAGCTGCGCCGCGACTGCGGCCGCGCGAGTAGCGTCTAGATCGGCGACGGCGATGATCTCGTGCCCGGCTTCAGCTGCCGTGGCCGCTCGCCGCTGGCCGATTAGCCCGGTTCCGACAATTCCAATCCGCATCACTTGCCTCCCCAACCTTTGCCGCGGTCGCGCGGCACGATGCGGCGCAGGGTATAGATGTCGCTGCCGTCGAGGTCGTCGCGGTACTGTTGGAGTTCGGTCCAAGGGTCCCACGGAGCAGAAAGAAGCCGGCCGGTAATCCCGTCGCTTGCCGCCGAAGCCAAATAGATGCAAAGGTCCGCCGGAATCTCCAGCGGTGTCCCACCTGATTCCTGGACCTTCAAGATGCGTTCGAACAGCTCGCGGCCCACTCGGCCGGCGCCCGCAGCAACGAGCTCGTCGGTAAGGCGCGTCGCGAGTGCGCCGGGCGCCACCGAGTTGACGTCGATTCCGACATCCCTGACCTCGAGCGCGAGGCTCTCGGCGAAGCGCACTATTGCCGCCTTCGAGGCCGCATACGCCGTGACACGGGGCAAGGGGTTGGTCGCGCCGCCGCCCGAGAGACAGAGGATCTTGCCGTAACCTCGACGCTTGAAATGCCCTAGCACTGCTCGGCACGGGTAGACGGTGCCCATCAGGTTGATCTGGATGGCGCGTACCCATGCATCCCAGTCGACCTCCTCCAGCGGCCCGAGCGGTCCATAGACGCCCGCATTGTTGACCAGCACGTCCAAGTGTGGAAAGGCATCGAGCGCGGTAGCAACGAGCCGGTCGACCTGGGCGGGATCGGCAACGTCGGTGCTCAGGGCCAACACCTTCTGGCCCGCCGGCAGATCGACCGCGAGTTGGCTGCGCGCAAGCTGGAGGTCGGTATCTCCGCGCGCGCACAGCATGACCGAGGCGCCTTCCTCGACGAAGCGCGTTGCGATGGTGCGGCCCAACCCCTGACTGGCGCCGGTGATGATGGCGTAGCGTCCCGCTAACTTCATGGCGCCCTGCCCGGTATGACGTAGGAAATGCGATGATCCGAACCGAACTGCCGTTCCAAGAATCGGTGCGGGTCGATCACCAGCCGGCAGCGCATGCGTGCCACCAGCGAATCGGAGTCGATGGCGCGGAAGTCGTTCCATTCCGTAGCCACGACCAGCCCGTCGGCGCCATCGAGCGCGGCCTCCATGGTGGGCGCCAATACCACTGTTGACGCAAGGTCTTTCGGCAGGACGGCGACCTTCGGATCGTAGGCCCGCACGCGCGCCCCCGCTCGGACCAGCCAGCGGCATAGATCGATCGCGAGGGAACGGCGCAGCGAATCGGTATCTGCCTTGTAGGCGAGCCCCCAAAGCGCCACCGTCTTACCCGTCAAGTCGCCGAGAGCCCGCTCGAGCCGCCGGACCGCCCAACGGCGGTGCTCGTCGTTGCTGGGAAGCGCCGCCCGCAAAAGCGGAAGTGTCAAGTCGTTGCGGGCAGCCAGGGCGCCGAGAAATTGGAGGTCGCGCGCCAGGGTGCCGCCGCCAAATGCGGGGCCAGGTCGAACATAAGCCTTGAGGCCGATGCGCGGCTCGCTGCGCAGGCCGCGCTCGACGTCGTAGGCGTCAGCACCCACCGTCTCGCAGAGGGCCGAGACCTCGTTGGTGAACACGATGCAGGTCGCAAGAAACGCGTTGATTGCGTGCTTCACCATCTCGGCCGACTCGACCGACATCCAGAGGAGCTGGTCGGAAAACCGCGCCAGCACCGCCGTGAGCGGGCCTCGGGCTGTGTCGTCGCGCACGCCGATCACGATCCGCTCGGGTTTCCGGAACCGTTCGAGTGCCGCGCCGAGGCGAAGATTCTCAGGCGAGTATGCGAAGGCGACCCGGCCGTCGACGGCCGCCGCGTAGCGTGTGCGGAGCGCCTCGGTGTTGCCGACCGGAAGCTGAGAGGAGATCAACACCACAGTGCCATCACCGAGGAGCGGAAACAACTCGGCAACCCGGGAATTCACCCACTCGGCGTCGGCACGATCCTCCTCATCCACCGGTGTGTCGAAGGCGACCCAAACTATGTCCGCACCCGCGAGCGCCGCCGCTCGCTCGGCGGTGAATGAAAGCTTCTCGGAGGCGAGCCCGGCTCCGACCAACTCCGCGAGGCCGGGCTCGAACAGGGGGGGGTTGCCCCGGCACAGACCCTCAATCACCACCGGGTCCGGGTCGAGGCCGACGGTATCGAACCCAGCCTCGGCGAGGCAGGAGGCGATTACCGTCCCGAGATGCCAAAGTCCATAAACGCAGATCTTCATACTCGCTCCCGGTAGACCCATTCGTTCGCGCGCAGCCAATCCAGAGTCCGTATGATGCCTTCGCGAATGGTAAGCTCCGGCCGCCAGCCCAGCGCCCGAATTTTCCCGACGTCGAGAAATATAAACGGGCTGTCGCCGATCCAGCCGCGCGCCCCTCCCTGGAAGGTGATCTCGGGACGCACGTCCAATTGGTCTAAAATCACCTCGATGGAGTGGTTCACATTGGTATAATCGTCGACCCCGAGATTGAGGATATTGACCTTCTCCGTCGCCCGCCTGATCGCGATCAGCATCGCCGAAATGCAGTCCTGCACGTAGATGTACGACTTGCGCTGCTGGCCGTCCCCGAGCACGTGAAGCCGCGACGGATCCTCGCGAAGCTTCCGGTAGAAGTCGAACACGTGGCCGTGGGTATATCGCTCGCCGAGAACTGACACGAAGCGGAATATCCAGCTCTGAAAGCCGAACCCCTCGCAATAGGCCGAGATCAGGGCTTCGCAGGCAAGCTTGGACGCGCCATAAAGCGAGGTCTGTATCGGGAAAGGCGCCTCCTCTGGCGTGGGAAACACGGTTGGCTCACCATAGATCGAGCCGGTCGACGGAAATGCGATCCGCTTGACGCCGTTGGCGCGCATTGCCTCGAGCATGTTGAAGGTCGCAATGGTATTCTGCTCAAGGTCCTTATGCGGATGGTGCGTGCCGAAGCGCACGTCTGCGTTCGCCGCCATATGAAACACGAAATCGGCCCCAACCATGGCGGCGTCCAAGCGCGCGCGGTCCAACAAGTCACCCTCAATGAATTCAAAACGGTCGTTCGCCATGGCGTTCGCGAGAAACCGACGGAATCCGGTCGAGAGGTTGTCATAGGCCGTGACCTGATGGCCTGCCACGAGCAGCCGGTCGCACAAGTTGCTGCCGATGAACCCTGCCCCGCCGCTTACGAAATAATGCGTCTGCGTCTCGGCCATCCAGTCTGTTGCCTCCTCCTCCGACGGCAGGCCCGGCTTGCGGCAACCCAAGGCGATCACGCAATCGCGACCTGAAACGCTGCGCCCGCGCCACCGATACTAGCTGCTCCCCGGACGATGGATGAGCAATAATATACCGCCCGGCAAGCTGACAAGCATACTAATGGTGCCGACCAGGATTGAGATTGCCAAACCGCGCTCTATCCCGATCCCCTTGATCGAGCCGAGGGTCGCGATAACGGCCGCTTCGCGCCCACCCCAACCACCCCAAAAGATGGGGATATTCTGCGCCAGAAATATTACGGCGGTACAGGCCAGGACGATTGGTAGGTCGAGCGAAGCACCAATCCCGTGGCCGACGGCCAAGACGGTACCGGCAAAGCTCGCCACATAAGCGGCCGATATTGCCAATTGCAGAAGGAAGCGCCCCGGCGTCGCATACAGGCGCCCAAAGCTTTGCAAAGAGTCGACGAGTGCGCGGAGCGCGCGTGGCGCCTTCCCTGGATTGCGATAGACCAATGCCAGGGTCAGGCCCATCGCGAGCGCCGCGCCCCAAATCGCACCTTGCAGGCGCAACGATGCCGCAGACACTCCGTATTGCGCCTGGATCGGCAGGCCCGCGAGACCAAAGATTACAAGGCCGACAAGAGCGGCGACGCGATCGAATACCACGCTTTCGACGGCGGTCCGCGCCGGCAACCGCAGAACGCCGCGCAGATACCCGGCCCGCGTCGCATCTGCCAAGAATGGCAACGGCAAAATGTAGCTCACGAAGAGGCTGAACCAGTTCAGCGCGACGATGGTGCTGAATCGCACAGCCCGACCGGAGACCACTAGGTCTCGCATTACCACTTGGTAACGCCAGGCTGCGACTAGGATATTCGCGGCCATGAACGCGAACGCGGCGGCGACAAGCCGAAGAGGCATAACGGAGAGGCGGCGGAGCAGGTCGGACAGCCATCCCTCGCTGGCGAAGTTGAAGAAGAGCGCTCCGCACACGGTTGCGCTCAGCACCACGGGCACGATCACCCGGAACACGGTCTTGGCGCTCTTCACGCCCAGCCTCGTCCGTGCGTTCGGTGGAAGGAGAGGTTGACTCTTCCGCGCGAGCGGACGCGAGTGGCGCCTCGTACGCAATTAGGCTGCGCCATGGGACCTCATGCGTCGCGGGCGCGTACGTGCAAGATCGACCAGAAGGGCCACGAATAAACCCGCTCCGATCGCCGCCGCCAGGTCCGCGAGATGGTAAAACAGGACGGGATCGAAGCACATCCGCAACGTTCCGGCTCCCTCCGGAAGGGCCACGGCCATGAATATCCCGTTCGCCCGCATGACAGGCAGCGGCGCCCCATTCCAGGTCGCGACCCAACTTGGTGAGTAATGGTCGTCGAACAGGACGATCCGGGGTGTTCCGGCCTCAATCGCGAGGACCAGTGTATCGTGCTTGGTCTGCAAATAATGGAGTGGCACGAATTGTCGTGGTTTTCCCGCGGGGACAGGCGTCGTCGGCACACGATCGATGAGGACCTGGGTCGCAGGATCGAACGTCGCGCTCCTGAGCCGAGCCAAAGTGGCGGGAAAGCTGCGGATCACCTGGTAGCGGTTGAATGCGGAGAACCGCGCCAGGGCATTCGACCGATGGATGATCTCTCCGTCCTTGCCAAGATCGTATGCGACACCGAAGAGATCGAGCAGGCGATCGTCTTTCAGGTCCGCAATTATGCCGCCGCGGTTGTACCAAGCTGGATCTGCCGGTACGAACGACGTCACGAACTGTACGAGGTCGGCCGGCATGTCGGAATCGACGCCGCCGTATGTAGGTATCCGTGCGATCTCCGATAGATTTGTCAATCCTTCGCCAGGCGCGATGCCCGATAGTCGTTGCGGATCATTGGCGCGGTAATCGTCGAGATCAAGTGGGCCATGAAAAACCGGCCGCTCGTAGTCCACGTTACGTGGGTCATCCGGTAGAATGTCAGGCCTGACTGTGAAACCGGGCACGAGCTTCGGTCCAAAGACCTCGATCTCTCCGGCCGCTGCCAGATTGATGTGGGACCGAATATTGACAAGATTAGTCGTCTCACTCAACTGCGCTGTGACCCAGTGCCATATACCGTCGGCCGGCGCGTCAACGGGAGTCGTTGCTAGCCCCATCGCAGGGCTTACCATGAAAATATCCCCATGCGCGCCCTTTTGGACGCGCATCCAGACACCCAGTGTGACGTTTCGTGTGACCGTGTGAAGGTCCGTGTCCTGATAGAGGTTTCCCCCCTTGTCCGAATAGGAATAACAGAGACGAAGCGCGTTCGCGCCGTCAGATTGCTTCTCGACGCCGTTCGGGCAGAGGCCCATCGACCGCCCGCCGAACCCCCAGCCCACAATCTGGTTTGACGTCGTCCGGAAGGCCGAATTGCTCAGCAGGTTCGACGCGGTGCCGTTGGCAGCAGGGCCCTGACCGCTAGCCTCAAGACGGGCCGCGAAATCTGTCTTTCGGTAAATCTGATCGATTCCCGCGACGAAGGGCGTCGGTATGTTGACATAGCTGTAGATTGTGTACATTGCAACGAGATCGCCGACGGTAATCGTTACGATGAGGGGGGCAAGCGTGAAGATGCTGCGCTTACCTGAGGCCACCAAGTTTAGTAGCCTCATCGCTGCCAGAACAAGTAATGAGAAAAAGCACGCCCCAAGAGCCGCCGACAGGAGCACGTCGTCGGGGACACGGCCGACTGGTCTCGCCGGAAGGGGTACGACAACCGCCAGCACGATGAACACGAATCCTACGCTCAGTAGGACGTAATCGGACCGGGATAGCGACTCGGCGGTACAGCCAGCTAGCCAAACACCGATCAGAATCAGCGGCAAGGAGCCGAGGACGATCGCCACGTCGCGGGTTGTGAGTTCGTCGGCCGGTAGCAAACCGGATTGTACGGCGAGATAAAACGTGCCGACGGTAGCCAATAGGCCCAGGATGAGTGCGCCCCACGAGCCGAAAACGCGAACTACCGCCTTGGGCCCCCGTATCCAAAGCACGAACATTCCGACCAGCGCGGCGATCATCCAAAGGCGGAGACCCAGAAAAGCGCTAGACCTGGACATAGCTGGGTCCTGTTCGTGCAGAATCAGCACCCAAAGCACGATTGTCGCCATCAAGATCAGAACGGCGATTAGGGCTATCTCCCGCAGTGCCGCGCGCAATGCCGCCGGCTCGAGCATCCGGAGCGCGCCCGCGGAGAAGATCAGAAAGAACAGGAGCGTAAAGGTTGCGGTAATTCGAAATACCACGTCGAGCGTAATAGGCAAGATTAAGAGTCCTACAATATCACTCAGCGGTTGAATTAAATATTGAGGGACGAATGTCAGCAGCAGATACAGGAAGGCCAACGCAACAATCCGAGAGTCCCCCGATTTCCGCGCCGCGACATAGGCAATGATCAGCGGGAATATCCCGAAGTACAACCCGTTGTGCGCCTGGGCATGATAAGGACCGAGTTTTGCCCCCTCAAGCGCACCTGAGACACGCTGCGATTCGTACACGGTGATGCCAATCGCCTGCGGAATGAACTCAGTCATCAGGAAATAGCCGTGCCGCCGAAACGCACCAATCCATAACTCCGAAGCATACACGCCCTGCTCCGCCAGGAACGAGATGACCGGGACGAGGCGATAGAGTGCCGCCGCCAGGCCGGTCAGCCCGGCGCCGACGAAGGCTCCGGCGAGTCTCCGGTTGGCCCCCACCAGATAGCCCGGGTAGCCCTTGACGAGGAAGGCCCCGACGATCGGCAACGAGAAGCCCACCAGATATATCGGATGCGCGTGAATGAAAAGCAGTGCCAGCAGGAAGCTGAGGCACAGATAGTTTCGGAAGGCGGAGCGCCGCTCGAACGACAGAACCACGTAGACAGCAGTACTCGACAGAAGGTACATCGGCACGCCGATGAAGGTCGTCACCAGGAACCAGAAGAACATGCCAGCCTGGGCGACGATACCGACCAGGATCGCAAACCAGACCTCGTCCAGATAGAGTCGCGCGATGCGGTACCAGCAGACCGCCACAAGCCAGTTGATGGCCAGGAAGGCGACGGTGACGCCGTAGAAGGCGAAGCGTTCGGGTAGCAGCAGGAGCGGCATCCAGATCGGGTTCAGGAAGTGAGCATGGATGCTATGGGTGAAGTCAAAGCCGGCGAAAATGTACGGGTTCCAGAGGGTGAACGAGTGGAACTCGTGGAAGCTGCGCAGCCCGAACAAGAGATTTGGATAATGGGCGTAGAGGGTGTCAGTGCCACCAACGATCATTTCGCCGGTCCACAGGGGATGGAACAGAATCGCCGAGACAATCCCAAACAGGGAGAGCGCGAGACGGCGCTCCTGCAATGCAGGCGCTGCGATACCAACTAGGATGTCGGCCTCCCGATTTTTGGGATCAAAGGGGTGCCTAATCTGAATCGTGTCGCCCGACGCAATGCGACGGCGCGGAGCAGATCGGTCGGTCGCTCCACGAGAACATGGATTACCAAAGCCGCCAACAAGGAAGCCCCAACCGCCTCGAGCTTGACAGGTTCCGTCCGTTGGCCCGCATTCAATATGTTGATGACGATTCCCAAGGTCAGGCCATGGATCAGATAAAGCGGATATGACAATTCCCCGATGGCACGATCAAGGAAATTATCCTTGAATCTCACAAAAACGAACGGCAGCAAAAACGCGAAGATCAGATAGCTGCCCCATAGCTCCAATCGATCATACTGCGCCCATGCTGACGGTTGTGCTGCCGGCGAACCTACTCGGCCCCAGGCGATTGCGGCAGCCAGCATCCCTACCATTGCATACATGCCGATCACCCTTGACCAACGCCAGCCCACCACACCCCGATACAGCCAGTAAGCGGCGCCTCCAAGGAGAAAGAGGCAAAGCGTGGTTGGGAGAATGTAGTAGCCCCAAGATACGGTGCCGACCCCGCTCACGACTAAAAACAGCCGTAGTATGAAACTGCCAAAGAAGAAAAGCGCAATTCGCATCGGTGAACGGACGATGAAGGGTGCGACCAAATAGAATCCGAGTTCGACTTCGAGTGTCCATGCTTGACCAATCAGGCCCCGATATAGTTCAAATGGGCGCCCGAACAGTGACATGGCCCAATCAGCAAGTAGCGGCGCCTGGCCCGATGCCGCCAATTCAAACCAGCCGCGACCGAAAATGAAAGCATTCATCACGACCGTCGCGACCTGCCCTCTCAAGGGCAGCTGGGCGTAGTCTGGGACTCCACCCCACCAAAGCGTCCATGCGATCATGATCGCCATCGCCGCCCAATAGGTGGCAAAGATGCGCATAAATCTCGCCAGATAAAATGATTTTACCCCTATCTTGTATTTCTCATTGAGCACCAAGGCCATATAGAAGCCTGAGACGATATAGAAAAATAGAACTGCGGCCCCGCCGTGAAGCAGATGATTATGCCCGGCGTCCATGTGGTACGTAACGACAGAAAGCGCCAGAAAAAGTCGAAGGAGGCCCATGCGCGGAGAGAATACTGGACGACAAAGGCCCATTCAACCGATCAATAATGCCCGGCTGCGAAGAAAGCCTTGGACTCGGCTTGAGCTTTCCGTTTCCGAATGTGGCGCCTTTGGAGATCGGTCCTTGGCTCATCAACGGCAACAATGGGAGGTAACTACCGCACTTTACAACCGCGACAGATCAAGCATCCATGCCGAGAGCCTTTTTTGCGGAATCGGCCGGGCATATTGAAGTTTGCTTCGCAGTTGCGTTGAGTTGGAAAATCCATTACCAACTGTGTGTTGGTACTGGTCGTGGCATTATTTGCCTAATGCTGCAACCACGTTGTCTAGGGCCCGCCAAGTCTGAGGGTGTATAGGATAGATCGGCTCGGCCGATCAAAAACGCCGCCATGGCGCGAAGGGACGAACGATGTTGGATTCTATTGTCATTTTTCAGCGGACCGATCTCGTTGGTCGGGACAAGACCCGTCGATATCCACTTACTGAGCTAACCTTCTTCAATCTGACCTTGCCGTACCGATCAATCATCGGCACTTTCTGCGGCCACGAGTAAGCCGCCACAAGCTTGGCCGCGAGATCGCCGTGGAATGGGAATCGAATCATGGGGTTGCGCGCACGGCTTAGCCAGCAGCATGAACGGTCCGGGTCGGATGATGAGTCGGTTCTGCCTTAAGCGGATCGATGTCCTGGTGCTCGCGGGCGGCCTCGGCACGCGATTACGCGCCGTACTCGGTGACACGCCCAAACTGCTGGCCCCAATCGGCGACCGGCCCTACCTCGCCTATCTCATCGATTGGCTCAGCCACTTCGGTGCGCGGCGCCTCCTTTTGGGCCTCGGCCACCGCGCGGATGCCGTGCGCGCCTACCTCGATCACATGCCGGCGACCGCAGTGACGATCGAGAGCGTCGTCGAGCCGCGACCGCTCGGCACGGCGGGCGCCGTTCGCTTCGCGCGCGCACAGCTGGCGAGCGACCCGGTACTGGTGATGAACGGCGATAGCTTCGTCGATGCCGATCTGTGTGCGTTCCTCGGCCACCACCGGAAGGGGAGGGCCTTGGGCACGATACTATGCGCTGAGGTCGAGAATGCAGGCCGGTATGGGCGCGTCACGCGCGACCGGACCGGGGCGATCGCAGGATTCGTCGAGAAGGACGCGAGCTACCATGGGACCGCGCTGGTCAATGCCGGCGCCTATCTCCTCTCTGCCCGGCTGCTCGACTACATCGCCACCAGCACCGCCGCCTCCCTCGAAGTCGACGTGTTCGAGCGGCTGCCCCAGGGCGCGCTCGCGGCGTTCGTCGGCGGCCGCACTTTTATCGACATCGGCACCCCCGACTCCCTCGCGCGGGCGTCGAGCATCCTCGCTGGCCGGTGCCTCGAACCGAATCGCAGAAAACTGAAAAGGTTGCCCTCATGATCATTAGCAGAACCCCCTTCCGCATCTCTCTCTTCGGCGGCGGCACCGACTATCCGATCTGGTTCAGGAAGCACGGTGGCGCCGTGTGGGGCGCCGCAATTGACAAATATTGCTATATCAGCGTGCGCTATTTGCCACCTTTCTTTCAGCACCGGCACCGCATCGTCTATTCGAACGTCGAACTGGTGCACAGAATCGGCGAGATTCAGCACCCTGTTGTGCGTGGTGTGCTATCCGAGATGGTCATTGAGGAAGGGCTCGAAATCCACCATGACGCCGACTTGCCGGCGCGCTCGGGCCTCGGGTCAAGCAGCTCGTTCACGGTCGGGCTGCTCAACGCGCTTTATGCTCTGCGTGGGCAAATGGTGACCAAGCGCGGCCTCGCGAAGGAAGCGATTCGGATCGAGCAGGAGGTGCTACGAGAGGCCGTCGGCAGCCAGGACCAGATCTGGGCCGCTTATGGCGGCGTCAACCGGATTTCTTTCTCCCAGGACGGCAGCTTCGAGGTCGCGCCGATCATCCTGCGCGCCGCGCGCCGAGCCGAGCTAGAGCAGTCCCTGATGCTTGTCTTTACCGGCTTCTCCCGCTACGCGACCGAGTCGGCCTCGGTGCAGATCAAGAACATGGATCAGCGCACCCAGCAACTTTCGACAATGCTCTCGATGGTCGATCACTCCCTCGAGATCATCCAAAGCGAGAATGCGTCGCTGATTGAGATTGGAAAGCTCCTCCACGAGGGTTGGCGCCTGAAGCGTGAGCTCGCAGAAACCGTGTCCACGTCGCAAATCGACGAGATATACGAGGCGGGGCGTCGCGCCGGGGCGGTGGGCGGCAAGCTGCTCGGCGCGGGAGGCGGCGGCTTCATGGTATTCTTCGTCGAGCCGGACAAGCACGCGCGCGTACGTGAGGCACTCAAGAATCTGATCCACGTTTCGATCCGCTTCAGCGACGAGGGCAGCAAGATCGTCCTCTATCAGCCGGACGGTCTCTGAAGCCGGTGCGGCGCGCCAGCGGCCCGCCGCACCTGCGACGCCATCGATCCTATGACGCCGGAATTGGCACCAGCTCTGTACGCGCAGCCCGAGTCGAACTTGCCTCCGCCGCGCGCACGGCCGCACGCAGCGCGAAGGCCCGTGGCAGGCGTAGCGGCAGAAACGGATCGTGCCGGAACGCGCACGCGAGGGCTCGCCCGAGCTCCCCTAAGCCCACGCGCCCCGGAGCGCGAACCAGGAGACGAAGCGCCTCGAACGCGTGCCACGCGGCGAGCATCGACCGCTCCGCCGGCGCGTTCGACAGCGCACCCTGGAACGCGCGCGACATTTTGAGGTTTTCCAGTGCGAAGGCCGCAACGTGGCGCATTTCGGGGTTGAAGGTTGCCGCGCCCGAATGGATGCGAATGTACATCGTCGGTCGCGGCAAGGTCCGCGCTTTAGGACGCGAAAAGGCAAGACGAAGCAGAAAGTCACGATCGCCGCCGAACCGGTAATGGCCGACATCGAAGCCGCCGATGCGCTCGAATAGACGACGGTGAAAAAAACGGCCGGTAAAACCGGGGGCGCCGAAGATGAGCTCGGGCAGCCAGAAACCGTCATCGATGGCGTGATCGCGCGCGACCACCAGTGTGCTCGAGCCGTTGCTCGAGCCCTGGAACGCAATGACCCGTCCCGCCACTGTGTCGAGGGCGGGATCCTCGGCGAAAGCCCGTACGACCTCGGCGACGGCGCCGTCAGCCAGGATGTCGTCGGACATCAGGAAGCAAATCACGTCGCCGCGCGCGTGCCGAACGCCTTTGTTCAAGGCATCGTGGGACCCTAAATCGGGCTCTGATATCGTTCGGACGTCCGGATATCGCGCGAGCAGCTCGAGCGTGCCGTCCGTCGACCCACCGTCGATCACGACATGCTCAAGCTCCGGATCCCGTTGGCGTCGGACGCTCTCGAGCGCGGCCACGAGGTAGCGCGCGCCGTTGAGGCACGGCGTCACAATGGTAATACTGGGGTGAGCGCCAGCCATTGCCTTGCCGGGCTCCATTCAACCAGGCGGCGCGCATGGAGGCGCCGGACAGCGATCGGGGCCAACGGGAAGTCGCTTCGCGTGCGTCATCGAATGCTCGTGAATTTGGAGCGCCGATTGGCGCAACAGCCAAAATGGGAAAGCCGAACTGCGCGGGCCGGCAGGGAGAAGGCGCCGGTAATCTACCGCAATCAATCTACTGCAACCGGGGCGCCCAGCCATCCATAAATGTGCCTTGAGTAGCGGGCGCCGCCTTTGTCGGCTGATGGCGGCCGCGGCAAGATATCGCTCACGACGCCGTGGATGTACGCTTCGGCGCATGCGCCGCGATCACGGATTTGACCTCCTCGACCGTGGCGCCGAACAGCAGGCCCGGTACTTGGCCGGCCACGATGCGCTCGAAATCAGGCGCGCGCCCATCGGCTGGCACGCCATAGATGCGGTCGTACCGGAAGAGGTCGAACCCATGGTATCCCTCTTCCAGCAGCACAGGCTTAAGCTCGTCGATTTTGTGCTTCAGCGCGCCGAGGGAACCCGCCTCAAGGCTCGGCCGGTAGCCCTCCTCCAGCGCCACACGAAGATCGAGCACGCCGTCGAGCAGCGAAATCGCCTTGTAGCCGCGGAAGCGAACGATGTTGAAGCCCTTGTACCCGGACTCGATCAGGGCGGGTTCCTGCCCGTCGATGAGCGCCTTAACCTCCTCGACCGTCGCGCCGAACAGCAGGCCCGGAACTTGGCCGGCCACGATGCGCTCGAAATCAGGCGCGCGCCCATCGGCTGGCACGCCATAGATGCGGTCGTACCGGAAGAGGTCGAACCCATGGTATCCCTCTTCCAGCAGCACAGGCTTAAGCTCGTCGATTTTGTGCTTCAGCGCGCCGAGGGAACCCGCTTCAAGGCTCGGCCGGTAGCCCCGCTCCAACGCCACACGAAGATTGAGCACGCCGTCGAGGGGCGAAATCGCCTTGTAGCCGCGGAAGCGAACGATGTTGAAGCCCTTGTACCCGGACTCGACCAGCACCGGGTCCTGCCCGTCGATGAGCGCCTTAACCTCCTCGACCGTCGCGCCGAACAGCAGGCCCGGTACTTGGCCGGCCACGATGCGCTCGAAATCGGGCGCGCGCCCATCGGCCGGCACGCCATAGATGCGGTCGTACCGGAAGAGGTCGAACCCATGGTATCCCTCTTCCAGCAGCACAGGCTTAAGCTCGTCGATTTTGTGCTTCAGCGCGCCGAGGGAACCCGCCTCAAGGCTCGGCCGGTAGCCCTCCTCCAGCGCCACGCGAAGATCGAGCACGCCGTCGAGGGGCGAAATCGCCTTGTAGCCGCGGAAGCGAACGATGTTGAAGCCCTTGTACCCGGACTCGACCAGCACCGGGTCCGGCCCATCGATGAGCGCCTTAACCTCCTCGACCGTCGCGCCGAACAGCAGGCCCGGAACTTGGCCGGCCACGATGCGCTCGAAATCGGGCGCGCGCCCATCGGCTGGCACGCCATAGATGCGGTCGTACCGGAAGAGGTCGAACCCA
>Ga0335072_10003452_pt1 | contig 23820 bp, 20 predicted proteins | sample Lox_Sample_21_FD_206725 | JGI IMG/M metagenome (GOLD analysis project Ga0335072, IMG submission 206725) | Soil microbial communities from Loxahatchee National Wildlife Refuge, Florida, United States - Lox_Sample_2.1 | ecosystem: Environmental > Terrestrial > Soil > Wetlands | place: USA... | reverse complement strand
CGGCGCCCGACACGCTCCCGGTCCAGTCCAAGTGGTGCCGTGGGAGGAATAGGCCAGAACGCACGAAACGCCCGGATTTGACAGATGAGACCGTCCCAAACATGGGGGTGATCACTCTGCCATGCGAAATGAGCGGCGACGCCGGCCCATGCTGCAGTGATCCGCTTCGAGCGTCCCGTTGACGATGGCCGTTCGGACCTGGAGCATCAGATGGGGTCCAACTACCCCAACATGCGACGAAGCAATCTCCAACACGGTGAGCCGCGATAGAGCGGTTCGCCAGGAAGAGAATTGCTTCGTCGCTGCGCTCCTCGCAATGACGCCATGGCAGCCGCCGTGGTGAGTTGGTGATTTGGCTACCTAGTGTAACACAGAGGACGCGAAAAAGATAAAACCACCCGGAACCCCAAGAAAATATCATATTGCGACACGATCCGGTTGCGCACCGGGTCAGTCGAAGTCTTCCCCCAGCGCTGCCCGCACTTCGTCCGCGATCACCGCCATGTGGCGGTATTTGTCGTGCGTGAAGCCGATCACCACGTCGGAGCCCGGCCTCCGGAACGCCGCAACCTGCGCCGGTGTGAAGCGGAAATGTACGAATTGCACGGAAGAAGCCTTGCCCTCCGCCGTCGTGCGATCCTGGTCGGCTTCCGGCGCCGCCACGATCGTCTCGCCGCCGACACGCAAGAACGCCGCCTCCTCGATCCCGCCCAGTCCCGCCAGGATGCGCTGGCGGCGCACGGGATCGTCGATCTCGATCATAAAGGTGGCGACCAGCTCGTCGCCCTTCGGCACCAGAGGATTGTATGCCGCCAGCTCGTCCGGCACTTGCTCTGCCCCGCCCTTCTCGATGTGGATCATCTCCTGCACTTGCAGCCACATCGTATCATGGTTCTCGAAATAGAACGTCACGTACGGCCCGACATCCACGCGGCGGTTCCGCTTCAATTCGCCAACCCGGCAACGATACTCGGCGCGATGCTTCGCATACTCCGCCGCGGGCAGGATATCACCCGCCACCAGTTCGTGCTTCGCCATCATCGTCTCCTTCACGCGATGCCGTAGGCCTGTGCCAGCAATTGAATGGGATGCGTCACCAGCCGGGGTGCTGCCGCGCCATTGCCAAGTTTTTCGATCCCTTGCGCGATGTGCATGCCGGCAAGCGGACACTCCGAGCTGATGAACTGTTTGCCTGCATCGCGCATCTGCCGCGCAGCGGGGCGCCCGACCTTCAGCGCAACCTCGAAATGCTCCTGCTTGAACCCCCAGGAACCGCCATGGCCAGAGCACCGCTCGATCACCGCCACATCCGCCCCCGGCAGCAAGCGCAGCATTTCGGCAGCCTTATGCCCCATGTTCTGCGCGCGTGCATGGCAGGCCATATGCAGCGCCACACCGCCCGGCAGCGGCTTCAGCCCCGGCGCAAGTCCCTCCTTGCGCGCGATATCCACGATGTATTCGCTGATATCGAATGCCGCTTGCGACAGCGCTTTCACCTGCCTGTCATCTGGCAGCAACAGCGGCCATTCGAATTTCAGCATCAACGCGCAGGACGGCACCAGCGCAACGATGTCATAACCCTTGCCAATCCAGTCCTGCATCGCAGCCGCAACGGCGCGTGCATGATCGGCAACTTCGGCGAGCCGCCCTTGCTCGAACAACGGCATACCGCAGCAGCGCGGATAGACGATCTCGGTGGCGACGCCATTCTGCGCCAGCACGGCCCGCGCGGCCAGCCCGACAGCCGTCTCGTTATGATTGCCGAAGCACGTGGCATAAAGCACGGCCTTGCGCCCGAACGCTGGAGCATCGCGGTTGGGCTCCGCCTGTTGCTTCTTTACCGCAGCGGTCAACGGCGTCGACTCGTACTCCGGCAGCACGGCATCCGGATGCAGGCCGGCGTGCTTCGCCAGCAACGCGCGCGTCCGCTGATTGTCGCGCCGCGTCGCCCAGTTGGCCAGCGGTGCCACTTTCGACGCCAGCTTCGCATTTCGGTCGGTGGCAGCAAGCTGCCGGTCGGCAAACGCCACCATTCCCTGGCGCGCTTCCATCGCGCGATAGCGCAGCATCAAATGCGGAAAATCGATATTGAACTCATGCGGAGGTACATAAGGGCACTTCGTCATGTAGCACATGTCGCACAGCGTGCAGGCATCGACGACGGGTTTCAGTGCCTCGCTGCTGACCGAATCGAGTTCGCCGGTCTTCGACTCATCAATCAGATCGAACAGTCGGGGGAAGGAATCGCAAAGATTGAAACAGCGGCGGCAGGTATGGCAGATGTCGAACTGCCGCCGCAGCTCGGCATCGATCGCCGCGGGGTCATAGTACGACTCATCCTGCCAGGCAATCGGATGGCGCGTGGGCGCTTCCAGGCTGCCTTCTCGCATAGCTCAAATCCTTCAAAGGAACACCAGGTCCCCCTCCCCTTGTGGGCCTGGGCCGCGAAGCGGACCAACCTGAGGGGGAGGGGCGCGTACATCCGTCCTGTTCGAGGCTCCACGCCCCCCTCCCACCAGCGCAGGGGGAACCCTTCGCTCCAATCCAGCCCTGCAGCCGCTACTTGATCTCCGACAGCGCCCGCGAGAATCGGCCGGCATGCGACCGCTCGGCCTTCGCCAGGGTCTCGAACCAGTCCGCGATTTCCTCGAACCCTTCGTCGCGTGCGGTGCGCGCCATACCTGGGTACATGTCGGTATACTCGTGCGTCTCGCCGGCGACCGCAGCGGCCAGGTTCTTGTCGGTCGAGCCGATCGGCAGGCCGGTGGCCGGATCGCCGACCGCCTCCAAAAACTCCAGATGCCCGTGGGCATGGCCCGTCTCACCCTCGGCGGTGGAGCGGAACACGGCGGCGATATCGTTGAAGCCTTCCACGTCTGCCTTTTGAGCAAAATACAGGTAACGCCGGTTCGCCTGGGACTCTCCCGCGAACGCCGCTTTCAGGTTGTCTTCGGTCTTGCTACCCTTGAGTGTCGACACGGTATCTTCCTTTCGGCTCGGTTGTTGCCGGCGCTGCTGCTTCGCTAAAAGGGCAGCGATTCTGCCGGAAACCGGCCGGACGTTAGCCGCTGCACCGCAGCAAAAAAAGCGCCCGGTGATGGAAATTTCCGATCGCCGCCATCGACGCCGTGCATGGATGCGCTGCCCTCAGGCCAGCCAGCCGCACCGCCCAAGTGCCTCCTGCATGTGCGGTGGCGGCGGAGCACTGGCGGCCACCAGCGGCGGCTCCAAGTCCAATGCAATGGCGCGGGACAGCAAATGCAACCTCCCGGGCCCACCGCCATAGACCGCATCCCCCAGCACCGGACACCCCAGCAAGGCGCAATGCACCCGCACCTGGTGCGTGCGCCCGGTGCGCGGAAACAGCGCGAGCCAGGCAATGTCCCCGTCTTGCCCCAGCAATCGCCAATCGGTCACCGCGCGCTGGCCCTCTGCGTCGCTGACCATGCGCCAACCGTCGCGCGTGCTGTGCCGGCGCAGCGGCGCGTCGACGGTGCCGGACGTAGCCGCCGGCACACCCCGAACCACCGCCCAGTACGTCTTGCGCGCTCGCCCGGCGGCGAACTCCGCCTGGGCCGCGATCAGTGCCGCGCCGCGCAAGGCGACGACCAGGCAGCCGGCTGTATCGGCGTCCAGGCGATGCACCAGCCAGGGCCCGTCCTTCCGGCGTGACAATTGCGGAAACCAGTCCTCGACGCTGGGCCCGCCACGTGGCCCCGGATGCACTGGCAGGCCGGACGGCTTGTCCAGCACGACAAAGCGCTGGTCCCGGAACAGGATTGGCGGCAGCGTTGTCATCGTCCAACGGTCATTGTGAGACGATGTCATTGCAAGAAGACGTCATTGCGAAAAGATGTCATTGCGAGGAGCGTAGCGACGAAGCAATCTCGGCCATGCAGCGCAAGAACGACACGCTCATCTGACCAAGCCCCCTCCCGTCGCTGCCCCCCTCGCAATGTCAGCATCGGGACCGCAGCCCACGTCGCAAACACTTGCAGGATGTGCCACGTTCGTTGCCATGCGAATCCACATCCAGAACCCCGCCGACGATCCATTGTTCGAATTCTCCCGCGCCATGTGGGATGCCGCCGCGGCACGCGCGCCGGATATCGGCCTCGGCCACCATGTGACGATCGGAGACACGCCAGCCGACTTCACCGCCGCCATGCGCAACGCCGAGGCCCTGGTATGCGACGTCAGCGTCGTGCGCATACTTTTCCCCTGCGATGCGCCGCACCTCAAGCTGATGTTGGTCACCAATGCCGGCCTCGACATGCTCGCACCGTTCGACTGGCTGCCGCGCGGCGTCGCGCTGCTGAACAATCGCGGCACCCACGCGGTGAAATCGGGCGAGTTCGCCATCATGGCGATCCTGATGCTCGCCAACCGCGTGCCCGAGATGGTGACTCACCAGCGTGCGGGCCAATGGCAGAAGCTATGGGGCACGGTGCTCCCCGGTAAACGCCTGACCGTCGTGGGCCTCGGCACGCTGGGCGGTGCCACCGCCGCGCATGCGTCGCGATTCGGCATGGCGGTGACCGGCGTCCGCGCGCATCCCTCACCGCATCCCGACTGCGTGGCCGTGGTCGGCTTGGATCGGCTGGATGAACTGCTGCCCCGCACCGACTATCTCGTTCTGGCCTGCCCGCTCACCCAGGCAACGCGCGGCCTGATGGACCACCGGCGCCTGTCGTTGCTCCCCCGTGGCGCCGGGCTGGTGAATATCGGCCGTGGCGGCCTGCTGGACCAGGACGCGCTATGCGACCTGCTGGACCACGAACACCTTTCGGGCGCAGTGCTGGACGTGTTCACGCCCGAGCCGATCCCGCCCGGCCATCGCCTGTGGACCACGACCAATCTCGTGATCAGCCCGCATACTTCGGCCGACGATCCCGCTACCTACAACCCGCACAGCCTGGACATCTTCCTCGACAACCTCCGCGCCTGGCACAACAACAAGCCACTCCCCAATTTGTTCCTGATCGAACGCGGGTATTGAACCGCGGGAACACCAGCGCCCAGCCCGACCGCCTATAAACGCCGCTGCCCCGAAGGAGGGACATCGCCATGCAAGTCTGGACCCTGCCAAAACCCGCCGGCATCGACAGTCTGGTATTGCAGGAACGCCCACAACCGCAGCCGGGACCAGGCCAGGTTCTGGTACGAATGCGCGCCGCCTCCTTGAACTATCGCGACCTGATGGTGGTGACCGGACGCTACGCGCGCGGCGCCCCGCTGCCGGATCTCGTGCCCCTGTCGGACGGCGCCGGGGAGGTGGCGGAAATCGGCGCCGGCGTCGCGCGCGTGAAGCCAGGCGACCGCGTCGCGCCGATTTTCATGCAAACCTGGATCGGTGGCGAGATCGAGCCAGAGCATGCGGCAAGTTCGCTCGGTGGCGCGATCCATGGCGTGCTGTCGGAATTCGCCGTCTTCAACCAGGACGGCCTGGTGAAGCTGCCGGAACATTTCTCCTTCGAGGAAGGCGCCACGCTGCCCTGTGCCGCGGTGACCGCGTGGAACGCATTGTATGGTGGCCGGCCAGTGCGCGTCGGCGAGAGCGTACTGGTGCTTGGCACCGGCGGCGTTTCCATCTTCGCGTTACAGCTTGCGCACGCGGCTGGCGCCCGTGTGATCGCGACCTCATCCAGTGATGGCAAGCTGACCCAGGCCAAGACGCTCGGCGCGTCGGATGGCGTGAACTATCGCGAGCACCCCGAATGGCAAGACGAGGTGCTGCATCTGACTGGCGGGCGCGGCGTGGACCATGTGATCGAGGTCGGCGGCACCGGCACTCTGCCGCGCTCCGTTGCGTCGGCGCGGCTCGGCGGTCAGGTGCATCAGATCGGCGTGCTGACCGGCGCCGGCGGCAACATCGATCCCAGCCTATCGATGCGCAAAGGGCTGATCCTGCGCGGCATCTATGTCGGGTCGCGGCAGATGTTCGCAGCGATGAACCGCGCGATCGAACTGCATCGGATTGAACCGGTGATCGACCGGGTGTTCGGCTTCGAAGAAGCGAAGGACGCGTACCGGCATCTCGAAAGCCAGACGCATGTCGGCAAGGTGGTGATCCGGATCCAATAGCGCGTTGACTCGTTCATGGCGGAAATATTCCTGGCACCTGACGATTGCGCACCCCAGGCTATGGTTATGATTCTGGCGGACAGCGCCCGCTGTCATTGCGAGCGAAGCGAAGCAATCCCCGCTGAGAGAACGTACGATCACCGGTTCGGCATCGCTTCGCTTGAAATGATCTTTAGAGCGGCCACCATCCGTAAGGATCACAAGACCAGCGGCTCGGTGACCTGACTTGCCAGTGGGCGTGTGCCGTCAAGACAGGCGTAGCCCCATGGGGACCAGCATCGGTGTGGCGCCGCATTTTTCTCGTCATGGCCGGGCGTTACCCCATTGGCATCAGGATAAGGCGCGGGCATGCAAAAGGAACTCCTCCTCCCCTTGTGAGCCTGGGCCGCGAAGCGGACCAAGGTTGCGGGGAAGGATAAAATCCCTCTGCATTCGAGTACCGTGCTGACAAACAGGTCCGGCCGCCCGTCTTATGGCGACAATCCTGGTAAGATCAATAACTGTGATACATTGGCGTATTGCTTAGATCGCTAGCGCCTGCGGTCCAGATCGAGGCGATTTCGGTGGCGGAGAGCAATCGATTCCAGATCGCGATATGCGCGAGCGCGCCTTTGAAGCCGGTCGTCTGCATGCCGCCCACCGTTATTGGCCCCGGGCCATGCTGCGGAGCGACGTGGTAGTCGAAATACTTATCGGCGGCGACCCGATGTGCTTCGACGCCCTGCTTCCACAAGATGCACCCCGTCGTCTGATCGGTCGGTGAGATCCAGGGCTCGGCCTGGCCGACCACGAACACCCATTTTCCAAGTTCAATTGGAGTCTCGTCGTTAGAGGACACGCCATACTCCATGTAGGAACCGTTGCCTTCCCCTGTCGGCGAACCCAGGTTGAACGTATAAAAAGATAGTCGCGAATGCCGCGTTGGGTTGGTCTGATTGTACAGCCGCAACGCCCACTCCACATCGGTCGTGGCACCAACCGCCTTCTCGATGTAATGAACGAATTGGTCCTGGGTTCCCGCGGTGTTCGTATTGTCGAGCGCAAGCGGAGACACCCAGGCGGCGACAGTCAGCGCGTTGGCGTAGGGCTGCGAATATTGCGGGTCGTCGTCGATCGTCAGGACGCTTCCCAGTGCGCCGTCGAAATATGCTGCCTGCGCCGCCCCGAAGGGAATCACCGCGAGCGTCACTCCCTGCGCGGGCAAAGCGGCGTCGTGGAGACCCATTTCGTCCTGACATGAGAGGCCGCTGACATCATCGAGCGGCCAGTAGCTTGTCGGCTGAGTGGTTAGAATTGTGTCCTTCACGCTCATTCCTGCCTCCCTGGTGGCAGAGCAATCTGGCATAGCTGTTCTTCTGGCGTAGAAGTCGGAAGGCATTGTCACAGTGGCAGTCCGCGCTGGTCCCGACAAGACCGGGGCATGGCGTGCAGAACGTGCTGGTCGTAGACTGATCTGCAAAGAAAAGATGCAGTGGGCGGGCATTTTGTCGCGGCGCGCCGAACAGAGACTGTTTACAGCAAGTCGAGCCTGGCCAGTCAACCAACCACGCGCAACGGGAAGAACCATGCTGTCGCAACAGAATATTTCTGCTGCCACGCCTACAGGTGCCAACCTGGTACCCGGCGGCGCGACGTTTCGCGTTTGGGCGCCGAGGGCAACCGCGGTCTACCTCCACGGCACGTTCGGCGGCACAACGTACGCTGCCGTCACCGCCGACCGATTGCTCAATAACAGCGACCCAAGCGGCTATTGGACGGGCTTCCAGCCGGGCGCGGCCGACGGCGACACCTACCGGTTCTGGGTCGCAGGCACCGGCACCAGCGGCTACAAGCGCGACCCCTACGCCAGGCAGCTTGCCTCGGCTTCCGACTTTCCAAACTGCGCCAGCACCCTGCGCGCCTCCAACCGTTATCCCTGGCATGACGACGGATTTCAAACGCCGGATTTCTCCGACATGGTGATCTACCAAGCCCATGTCGGCACCTACCTGGCATCTTTGACAGGGGCCGCCTCTACCTTCCTGGATGTGGCTGCCAAGGTTCCCTACCTGGCCAGCCTGGGTGTCAATGTCCTGCAACCCCTGCCGGTAGACGAAATGGAAGCCAACCCCAATCTCGGTTACAGCGGGGCGGATCTGTTCTCTCCGGACTTTCCGTTTGTCGCTCCGGAGAAGGATCTGCCCGCCCATCTGGCGGCCGTGAACGCTGTCCTGACCGAAAAGGGGCTGGCGACCTTGACGTTGGCCGACATTTGCCCCGCACCGCACCAGCTCAAGGTGTTGGTGGATCTCTGCCATGTCCACGGCATCGCCGTGACGTTCGACGTCGTCTACAACCACGCGGGCGGCTTCACCGTGAACGGCGCGCTGGATGACAACTGCATCTACTACTTCGACCGCGTGCCGGACGTCGGCAACAACAACGACAGCCTCTACTTCACCGACCAAGACCGCGGCACCGGCGGCCTGGCCTTCGCCATGTGGAACGGCGATGTCTGCCAGTTATTGCTCGACAACGCCGCCCATTACGTCAACGAGTTCCACGCTGACGGCTTCCGCTACGATGAGGTCAGCATTTTGCTCTCGACCAACCAGGCGAATGGCTGGGCGTTCTGCCGCAACCTGACGGGCATGCTGCGCACCCTTCAACCGCGCATTCTCCAGAACGCCGAGTTCTGGCCAGGGGAATTCCCAGACATCCCCACCGGCTGGGCGCCTTTGCTGGCGCCCGCCGCTCAAGGAGGGGCGGGCTTCGACGTGGTGCAGCACGACGCCCTCAGGACTGCCATGCGCGATGCCGTCGGCGCTGCTTCCGCGGGAGCGTCGGCTTACGTCTCGATGAACGGCATTGCGGACGCGCTATACCCACCCGGTTTCAGCCATGGATGGCAGGCGGTGACCTGCATCGAGAACCATGACCTTGTGTACGCAGGCAGAGAGCCACGGATTCCCTGGCTGGCCGATTCGAACGACCGCAGATCCTGGTACGCTCGCAGCCGCAGCCGGTTCGCCACCGCGATCCTGCTGACGGTTCCTGGCATCCCGCAATTGTTCATGGGGCAGGAGTTCCTTGAGGATAAGCAATGGTTTGACGATCCCACCGACACGTCGCACCTGATCTGGTGGGCGGGTGCTCAGGGCGCAGATGCCAGCATGGTGGATCATCTGCGCTTTACCCAGGACGCCGTCGCACTACGCCTGGCTCAACCAGCGATCCGGTCAGACAACGTCCACCCATACTACGTGTCGGACACCGACCGGATCATCGCCTTCCACCGATGGATCGAGGGGGCAGGGCAGGATGTTATCGTTGTTGGCTCGCTCGGTGAATCGACCCGATGGGGCTATGAACTTGGCTTCCCCATTCCCGGGTTCTGGCGCGAAGTCTTCAACAGCGACTATTACGACAACTTCCCGAACCCCCAGGTCGCCGGCAACGGCGGCGGCATCTGGGCGAACGGGGGCCCGATGCATGGGTTTGCCGCATCGGCGTCGATTGTCATTCCTGCCAATGGGGTCGTCGTTTTCGCGGCGGGCCAGGCCTGATCCAGCAACGCACATGCACAAATGCCCATACTGGGCCGCAAGTTACGCGCCGCCTCCTGTTTCTCTCGATTTCGCGCCATCCGACCGGAGCCCATCATGTCCCAGTGGCGTATCGGCGACGTGACTGTGACCAAGATCGTCGAGCAAGAAGTAATCGGCGGCAGCCGTTACTTGCTACCTCGGGGCACGCCGGATTGGCTACACCCATACCTGGCCGACGGCGACGCTTGTCTGCGCCTCAGCATCCACAGCTTCGTCGTGCAGACCCCAACCAGGCGAATTATCGTCGATACGTGCCTCGGGAACGACAAGCGGAATCGTCCCGTTGCCTATTGGAACCAGCGGCAGGGGCCGTTCCTGAATTCTCTGGCCGACGCCGGCTGCCCTGCCGAAACGATCGACACGGTCGTGAACACCCATCTTCACATCGACCACGTCGGGTGGAACACGCTGCTACAGCGGGACCGGTGGGTGCCGACCTTTCCGCAGGCACGTTATTTGATGTTCGGCGCCGAATTCGAATACTGGCGCGATCATGCCGCACGCGACGACACGTGCGAGATGCTGGCGGATTCGGTGCTGCCAGTGGTCCAGGCCGGCCTGGTCGACCTGGTGGAAACCGATCATCGGATCTGCGACGAAGTCAGCCTGATTGCCACACCGGGCCATACGCCGGGGCATCTCAGCGTGCACATCGTCTCGTGTGGCGAGGAAGCGCTGATTACCGGCGACTTCATGCACCATCCGTGTCAGGTCGCGCATCCGGATTTCGAACTCACGTCCGACAGCAATCCGGCACAAGGCACAAGCACACGCCGCGAGATGTTCGACCGGCTGGCGGACCGGCCGGTCTTGCTGCTGATTTCGCACTTCGCCGGAGCCACCGCCGGGCACATCCTGCGCTGCGACGACGGGTATCGGTTCGCAGCGCATGCAGCACGAAAGCACGCGTAGCAGGTCGTGACGGGCGGGAAAAGTTATGCTCCACCTCACCTTTGGGAGCTAGGCGAGGGGGAACATTTTTGCCGCCCAATCTCACCCCTTCGGCAGCATTAACGGCCGCCAGGCGCGCCCGTCCTCCTTCAGCAGCGCATCTGCCGACTGCGGCCCCTCCGAACCCGAGGCGTAATTGGGAAAATGCCGCGGCGCATCGGCCCCCCAGACATTCAGCACCGGCTGCACCACGCGCCACGTCTCCTCGATCATGTCAGCGCGATTGAACAAGGTCTGGTCGCCGATCATCACGTCGTAGATCAGGGTTTCGTAGCCGACATTGGGTTCGCGCGGGAACCAATCGTCATAATGGAACGCCATCTGCACCGCGGCGAGGTCCACTACCGGCCCGGGCCGCTTCACTTCGAACTGCAAGGAAATGCCCTCGTTCGGCTGGATGTGCAGCACCAGCCAGTTGGGCGGCAGAGTCTCCACATGCGTGTCGTCGAACGGCGCGTACGGGGCAGGCTTGAAGCGGATGGCGATCTCCGTCATCCGCGTCGTCATGCGTTTGCCCGTGCGTAGATAGAACGGCACGCCGGCCCATCGCCAGTTGTCGATATGCAGGCGCATGGCGACATAGGTCTCAGTATCTGACGTCGGCGAGACGTCCGGTTCCTGCCGATATCCCGCCACGTCGTGTCCCAGCACCGCGCCAGGGCCGTACTGGCCGCGCACCGCATCCTCGGGCTTGGCGGAACTCATCGCCGCGAACACATCGGCCTTGCGGTTGCGCACCGCGTTGGCATCGAAACCGGCGGGCGGCTCCATCGCCACCATCCCCAGCAACTGGAACACATGGTTCGGCACCATGTCGCGTAGCGCGCCGGTCGCTTCATAAAACCGGCCGCGGCGTTCCACACCGACAGTCTCCGACACAGTGATCTGCACGTGGTCGATGCGGTCCCGGTTCCAGATCGGCTCGAACAGGCCGTTGGCGAAGCGGAACGCCATAATACTCTGGACCGTCTCCTTCCCCAGGAAATGGTCGATCCGGTAGATTTGCTCCTCGCGCAGCACACGCAGAACGCGGGTGTTCAGCGCCTTCGCCGAGTCCAGGTCGTGGCCGAACGGCTTTTCGATCACCACCCGGCGCCAGCGTTGCGGATTGCCGTCCCGCAGTTCCTCGTCGGTCAGGCCCGCATGGCCGAGGTGCTCTATGATCGGACCGAAGAACCGATCGGCAACCGCGAGATAGAACAACGCATTACCTTGCGTCTGCCGCTGCTGCGCCAGGTCGTGCAATTGCGCATGCAGCTTTTCGTACAGGTTGGAGTCGTTGAAATCGCCCTGCATGTAGCACATCGCATCAGCGAGCCGCTGCCACGCCGCCTGATCTATCGCGTCGATGCGGCTTTCACTGCTCGCATTGCCGACGAAGCTTTGCAGCATGTCATGCAGGCTGTCGCGCCATTTGGCAGCGTCCTGCTGCACGGCGTCAACGCCCAGGATGGCAAACTGCGCCGGCAGCAGATTGGTGCGGCTGAGATTGTACAGCGCAGGCACCAGCAGGCGCTTGGTCAGGTCGCCACCGGCGCCGAAGATGACCATGACACAGGGCAGCGGTTGCTTCGCCTCGCGGCGCGGCGGAGCTGCAACGACCTGGGCGGTGGGGGTGCGATCGGGTGTGGGCATGACGCGCAGTTTGCTCCCTTGGCGAAGTAATGGGAGGGCACGCACGGACTGTTGAGCCACCGGCGCTACCGGCGCCCCCGCGCACACCCTTGGCCATCCAACCTCAGGTTTCCGACTGTGTCTTGTCCAATCCCATGCCGTTCTTCACGCCTCGGCCCCGCGCCGGCGGCTATCGGCATGCTCCGATAGCTCCCCGAGCTGGTGGATCAGCAGCAGGGCATAGAACGTCATTGAGACAACCAGCCGCACGATCCCCACACTTTCCTGCGGCCGGGAGAGAAGCTCGTGGAACAATCGTGCGATCTCCAGCATCAGCCCCAGGCTGAGAATGGCATTATAGGGCCGCCCCAGCTTGCCCTTGATCGTCTCATCAAGACGCCGTGCGGCATGCAAGACCTGAATGATCATCCTGTCCCCCCGAAGCGCCGAGGCATCCCATTGCTGGCCGCCTCGGCCCCGGGATCTCCCTCCGCTGACCGGGGCTTTGGCGGGCGATCGCGCGATCGGTTGCCAGGATGCGCGCCAACTTGCGCCATGGGAATGCTCGGCACTGCGGTAGTGGCCCATGACCGGCGGCGCGCAGGTCATCCGGACGCAAGACGTAGGTGGACTTTCACGGCACGCGACGCCAACTGATGGTTTCTGCCATTTCAATCGATCCAGGCGATGGTTCCGCTCCCCAGTCCGCAACAGCTCCGCTATCTCATCGCCCTGGCCGAAACGCGGCATTTCGGGCGTGCAGCGTTGGCATGCTCTGTCACACAGTCCACCTTGTCGGCAGGACTGCTGACGCTGGAACGCCAGCTCGATGCGCCGATCCTCGACCGCAGTACCGGTAAGCACGTGATCTTCACCCCACTGGGCCAGGAACTCGTGGCGCATGCCCGCAACGCTCTCACTGCCCTTGCCGCGGTCACCGAGGCCGCGGACGCGGCGCGCACCCCCATGAGCGCTCCGCTCCGGATTGGTGTGATCCCTACCATCGGGCCATTCCTGCTCCCGCGATTGATGCCGGCTCTGCGCGAGGCCTTTCCGCTGCTGAAACCCTGGCTGCGTGAGGACACCACCGCCAATCTGGTGGTTCGGCTGGAGGCGGCACGGCTCGATGTCGCGATCCTCGCCCTCCCCTGCGATTGCGCCGACGCGGACCACGTGATTCTGGCCCGCGACGAGTTCGTGGTCGCGCTGCCCCCCAACCATCCGCTCACCGGCATGGACGTGATTCCGACCGCCGCGCTCGCGCCCGAGCGGTTGCTGCTGCTGGAAGAAGGCCACTGCCTGCGCGAGCAAGCGCTGGCGGTGTGCGGCTTGATGGCCGGTGATCGCGGCGAGTCAATGGACGGGTTCGCCGCGACGTCGTTGCACACGCTGGTGCAGATGGTCGCTTCCGGCCTGGGGGTGACGCTGCTGCCCCGGATCGCGGTCTGTGCCGGAGTATTGACGGGCACGGACGTGGTCCTGCGACCGCTGTCAGGCGCTGGTGCGTGGCGGAGTCTTGGTCTCGCCTGGCGCCGGAACGCGCCGCGTGCCCCGGAGTACCGAGCGCTCGGTGCCAAACTGGGGCAGGTCTGCGCCGCCCTGTTGGGCGAGGCCTAGCGGAGGGTAAAAAATGGGCGTGCCCCATTCCGGTAGGACACGCCCAGATGGCAGTTTCAGTAACAACCGTATGTATGACATGGTTTCGTCATAAAGGGAAGATGCACCTCTCCGCGGCCAATCCTACCGTTTACCGGTCATCAAGCAATCCATGCTAATCTGCGAATTGCTGGCAATGGTCGCGCAATGCGACGGGAAGCCTACGGGCTGCCCGCGACATCCGGGGGCTTGATCGCGTCCAGCGTGTGATGCCAGTGATGAAAAGCCGAGCGGGCAACGATTCGCTCCAATGGTCTGGGGCACCAGCGGGTTGTTGCCCGGCCAATCTGCCGGATCCCGAGGAATCCAAAAAATCCAGACAGGCGACCCGGGAACGTCCCGTAGACGCGCACGGACACGGCGCACCCGGTCGCCGCCCCCTGTCGCCGCCCCCTGTCGCCGCACCCTGTCGCCGCACCCAGTCGCCGCCGTTGAGTTCGTCACCGGCTTGCCACAATATTGTAGCCAAACACACGTTTCGGGAGATCGCTTCCATGACCTCCTCGCTCAGCTACGCCCACGGAGTCTCTACCGTCCCCCTCCTCGGCGAGACTATTGGCGCCCATTTCGACCGCATTGTCGCGCGCTGGCCCGACCGCCCCGCGCTGATCGTCCGCCAGCAGAACATCCATTGGAGCTGGCACGAATTAGGACAGCGCGTCGATGCCTTCGCCGCCGGGTTGGTGAAGCTCGGCCTGCAACCGGGCGAGCGCATCGGCATCTGGTCCCCCAACAACGCCGAATGGACGGTGACGCAGTTCGCCACAGCCAAGGCGGGGCTGATCCTGGTGAACATCAACCCCGCCTATCGCCTGGCGGAACTGGAATACGCGCTGAACAAGGTCGGCTGCCGCGCGCTGGTTACCGCGACGTCGTTCAAGACGTCGGACTATGTCGGCATGGTGAACACGCTGGCGCCGGAGCTGCGCCACGCCCGACCCGGCCACCTGGACGCGGCGAAGCAGCCGGCGCTGCGCATCGTCATCCAGATCGGCGAGGGCCATGCAGCGGGAATGATCCCGTTCGACAGCGTCTATGCCATGGGCGAAGCGCCGGAACATGCGCGTTTGCAAGAGCTGGCGCGCACGTTGCAATTCGACGAGCCGATCAACATCCAGTTCACATCAGGCACCACCGGCCTGCCGAAGGGTGCCACGCTGACGCACCACAATATTCTCAACAACGGCTATTTTCTCGGCGAGGCGATGCGCTACACGGAGCATGACAAGGTCTGCATCCCGGTGCCGCTGTATCATTGCTTTGGCATGGTGATCGGCAACCTGGCGTGCATGACGCACGGCGCGGCGATGGTGTACCCGGGCGAAGGCTTCGATCCGCTGACCACGTTGCAGACGGTGGCGGAGGAGCGATGCACGTCGCTCTATGGCGTGCCCACGATGTTTATCGCGGAACTGGACCATCCGGAGTTTGCCAGCTTTGATCTGGGCAGTTTGCGCACCGGCATGATGGCGGGGTCGCCGTGTCCGATCGAGGTGATGCGCCGCTGCATCCGCGACATGCATCTGGCCGAAATGACCATCGGCTATGGCATGACGGAAACCAGTCCGGTCAGCACCCAGACCGCTCTTGATGATCCACTGGAGCGCCGCGTCTCCACCGTCGGCCGCGTGCATCCGCATGTCGAGATCAAGATCATCGACACCGAAGGCCGCGTCGTGCCGCGCGGCACGCCCGGCGAGTTCTACACCCGCGGCTATTCCGTGATGCTCGGCTATTGGGACGATGAGGAGCGGACCAGGCAGGCGGTGGATGCGACCGGCTGGATGCATACCGGCGACCTGGCGACGATGGACGACGACGGCTACTGCAACATCGTCGGCCGCATCAAGGACATGGTGATCCGCGGCGGCGAGAATGTGTATCCGCGCGAGATCGAGGAATTCCTCTACCGCCATCCGAAGATTCAGGACGTGCAGGTGTTCGGCGTGCCTGACCCGCGCTACGGCGAGGAAATCTGCGCCTGGATCCGCGTGCGCTCCGGCGAGGTGCTGATGGCGGAGGACGTGCGGGAGTTCTGCCGCGACCAGATCGCGCACTACAAAGTCCCGCGCCACATCCGGTTCGTGGATGAATTCCCGATGACGGTAACGGGCAAGATCCAAAAATTCATCATGCGGGAGCGGATGACGGCGGAACTGGGTGTGAAGGAGGCCCTCACGGCCTAGTACCCGGGATCACAGAACCACGACGCACCCCATCCCAGCATCAGAGAAACGGGCCATGACGAAAAAGGTGTGGCCCGCCGCACTTTCACGTCTGCGGCTCGCACCCACCGCCGCTAGGTCGTGACCTGCAACACCTGCTGCATCAGATAGTCGCCATCCACCGGCTCGCCGGATAGCGCCATTGCCAGCAACTCGCCGCCCAGAACCTGCGGGGCAATGATCACATCCGGATGCACGCGCTTCACCCGCGCCATGTTGCGACCACTGCTCACCACGACCACCGTTTTCAACGAGTCCGACAATTCCTTCGCCGCCATGACCACGAACGCGTTTTCCGAATCGTCGTCGCTCAGTGCCAGCACCGCCTTGGCATCCTGCGCGCCGGCGCGCCGCAACACGTCAAGGTCGCTCGCATCGCCCACCACGACATCACGCTCCTCTGCCGCGGCGTGCGGCGGTTCCGCCAGGATGAACGTCACCGGGTGATCGCGCGCCGTCAGGGCCCGGTAGGTGTTGCGCGCCAGCGAGCTGTCGCCGGCGATCACGTAATGGCCGCTGCGCACCATCTTTTTCTCCTTCGTGCCGAGCAAGGTCTCCATGCGGCGATTGATCATTGGCACCAGCAGGGCGCTGACCGATGTGGCGAAAATGGTGATGCCCAGCACCATCACCGAGATGGCGAACAATCGCGCCTCGGTTGTCTTGGGCACGATGTCGCCGTAGCCGACAGTGCTCATCGTCACCATGGCGAAATAGAGCGCCGTCAGCAGGTTGGTGATCGGCGGCGCGAAGTCCGGCCCCAGCAGATAGGCGCCCAGCACGGCATATGCGATCAGCAAGACGATGCTGGCCGTGGCGAATAATGACGCGCTGGTGAGGCTGGAGCGGTTGAACGCACTGCCGCCCACGAACAACGCCACCAGAACGCCAAGATTGTAGACCAGCAGCCCGTTCTCGCGCGGTCCCGGCCACACCAGCCAGATCAGCATCGCGCTGATCGCGGTTGCCAGTACGGCGATGACCCAGGCCAGCCGCGACCGTGTCAGCAGCCCGAATGCCATCACCACCAGGAAGACGCCGGCGGTCGCGCTCGGAGCGCCATGCACGACGGCGCTGAGCGCGCTCTTCGACATGTCGAGAATGGCGCGGGCCGTGACATGGTCTGTGAAGCCGATGCCGAGCGCGTGGCGCAGTTGCAGCAGCCCTAGGCAACCGACCGCCAGGAACAATGGAACATGCGGGAACCAGAGGTGCGTGTACAGCCGGCGGCGGGCGGCGCGGCCGAGGCGTTGCAGGCGCTGGCGCAATCCGACGCCAAGCCGGTGCGACAACGCGCGGGAAGAGGGGGCCTTCGGCGGATCGCTCACGTGCCTGGCAACATCTGCTCAACGAATGCGAGGGCCGTCGGCCGCGGCGCGCCTTGCTGCCGAACAAAGCCCTGCCGCGACTGCGGCGTTGCTGGCGCTCGATTGCGGCGCGGGCAAGGCGCGGCCGTGACTATGCCGCGGCCCTGCGGGTCACATCATGGTGTCAATAGCGAGCTGGCCTGGGTGCCTAACAGCGTGCCGCGCCAACAAGCGGTGGCGCGGCCGATCAACCAATGCAAACGGCCGCTGGTATTACTCTGCCGCCTTCCGCCCGTCCGGCACCAGATGCGCGACGCGAGGCGCCACTTCTTCCTTGAACAGTTTCAAGGAACGGTACCAGGCTTGCGGGTTCTCCAGATAGTCGAAGCCGAACACCAGCAACCCGCCGAAGCCGCCGGCTTCGTGGTAGATGCGTTCCAGTTTCTCCGCCACGGTTGCGGGCGATCCCACCAGCCAGTTGTGCTGCGCACAGTAGGCGGGTGTGACGTCCGAATCCGCCATGTTCGGATCATGCTTGAGATAATCGAGGAACCCGAAATTCCCCAACAACGGCAGGAAATAGTCGCGCATCATCCGGCCCATCATGCCGTCCACGCACAGCTTCCACGCCTCGGCGTCGGTGTCGGCGACGAACACTTCGCGTACCAGGCGCCAGTCGGCCCGGCGCGGCGTGCGGCCGGTGCGGGCAGCGCCGATCTCGACCGCTTCCCAATGGCTGGCGACATAGGCGGGATTCAAATTCAACGACAGCGGCAGAAAGCCATGCTCTCCCGCCATCTTCAGCGTGTCGGAGCTTTTCGAGAACCCGGCCACGCCGATCGGCGGATGCGGTTTCTGCAACGGATAGATGTGCGGGCGCAGGAAGCCGAACATTGGCTCCGGCTTCTGCACCGTCCAGAATTTGCCGGTGTGGGTGAAGGTTGCCTCATCGCTCCACAAGCGGAGGATGATGTCGAGCGCCTCGCGCGTCATCTCGCGGTTCACGCCGGCATTGCCATCGACGTTGAACATCGCCCAATCGGTCGGCAGGCCCGAGGCCGCGACGCCAAAATTCAGCCGGCCCTCCGACAGGTGGTCCAGCATGGCCACGCGGTTGGCGAGCTCGGCCGGATGATGATACGGCAGCAGGAAGCCGCCGGGACCGATTCGTAGGCGTTTCGTCTGCAGCAGCGCCTGGGCGATCAGCAGGTCGGGCGACGGATGCGGTTCCCAGGGCGCGGTATAATGCTCGCCGATCCAGGCCTCGTCGTAGCCGAGCTCGTCCAGCCAGCGCAGTGTCTGCAAGTCCCAGTCGTGGCCTTCCTTCAGGCCTCTCTCGGGCGGATGCGAGGGCATCGCGAAATAGCCGAGCAACATGGCCGCTTCCTTCTGCTGTTGTTGGCCCGGGTGGGGACGCGGGACAGGCTACACCCGGGAATGAGTGGGTTGGCAATGGGGCGCCTTGCCGCCGCCATCTGGCACGATGATGATGCGCCATGCCGAACGATATGACTGCGTGCATCGACGCTTGGCTGAAACGCTGTGCCGATCCGAAGCTCGACGCGCTGCAAGGCATGGCCGAAGCGGGACTGCTGGCGCCGGCAGATAGCTACGCCGCGATCGCGCGCACGAAGGCAGCGTTGGTGGAGCGCACCGGACTGCCAGGCGTGGCCGGTGTTTGGGGCGGCCGGCAGATGGTCGCGCGCTGGTTCATCGCGTGCTTTGGCAACGACGATCAGCGTGCGGCGTGGCTTCACCGAACGGCGGCTGTGGCGATTTCGGAACCTCGGGTCGGTGCGCATCCCAAGCTGCTGACAACCCGCGCCGAGCCAGATGGCGAAGGGTTTCGAATCTCGGGTGAGAAAGCGTGGGTCAGTAACGGACCTTTGGCGGATGTTTTCGTCGTGCTGGCGATCACGGCCGAGGAGCAGGGCAGGAAGCGCTACAGCGCACTGTTAGTACCGTGCGATGCACACGGGGTGACGCTGAAGACCATGCCGGCGTTCGATGCGTTGCGTCCGTCGCAGCACTGTGGTCTGCTCCTGGAGGGCGTGCATGTGCCTCGCTCGGCATTGCTCCAGCCGAAGGATGCGGCATACGACACGATGGCGCTGCCCTTCCGCGATGTCGAAGATGCGGTAGGAGCATTTTCCCTGCTCGGAGGGTTCCGCTTTTTGCTGGCGCGGCTCGCAAGCCACAAAACGGGGGACGACGCCGCGGCATCGCTCGGCGCGATCTCGGCATTGGTCGCAGTGTTTGCCGAGGCCGCAGATTCGGTGGTGGCTGCACTGGATGCCGATGCCCTGGCAGGCAAGGCGGCTTCGCTTGCCGGGCTGCATGTGCTGGCAGCGGAGATTGCAGTCCGTATCCGCGCGCTTTGGCCAGAGCATGACACGGATGCGGCAGCATACGCGCTGCTGCGCGATATCGACGTACTGCTTTCGGTTGCCAAAGGGCCGCGGCAGGCGCGCCTGGTACGGATCGGACGGCAAGCGGGCTGAGGCCGCTGGTGGCTGCCGGTTGCGCCTTAACGGTCCAGGCGGGGCCGGATGCTCCGCGGATTGGGGCAGATCGGGCAAACGCGCTGCAGATTTGTGCGCCCAGGCATCAACCGAATGTTAACGTTGGCAGTCCAACGTTGGCGCCATGTCGCAGTTCCCGACTTCCGAGCCTGTCGAGGCAATCGTCGCCCACTTGGCCGAGGCGCTCGATTGGATCGATATCGGCATCGTGCTGCTGAACCGGAACCTGCATGTGCAGTTCATCAACCAGCGCTTTGCCGAGATTCTGGCGTGGCCCCCCGGAGGTTTGGCCAAGGATACCAGCTTCCGCATGCTGCTTGAGCATACCGCTGCGAATGTCCAGTTCGGGGTGCCGGCCGGCGAGCTGCCGGCCTACCTGGATCAGCGTGAAGCCGCCGTGCGCGCACCAGCCGCATCGTCCGCCGAGATCGATTTGCGCGACGGCCGGCGCTTTCTGCTTCGCAGCAGCCCGTGCGACGACGGCGGCCGCATCCTGACCTACTGCGACATCACACCCCTGAAGCATGAGCAAGACGCGCTGAACGAAGTGCGTGAGGCAGCCGAACGGACGATCGTGGAGCAACGGTTCAGCGCCGAGACATTGGAGGACCAGGCAGAGTATCTTGTATCCCTGGCCGAAACCGCAGATGAAAATGCCCGCCAGGCTGCCGCCGCGAACGAGCGGCTGGAACACGAAATAGCCGAGCGGCAGCAATTGGAGGCGGAGCTCCGCCGGCTGGTCACGACCGATACGCTGACCGGCACGCTGAGCCGGGCGCATTTCCTGTCGCTGGCTGAGAATGCTTTTGAGCGTGCGCGTCAGTTTAATCAGGAACTTGCAGTGTTGATGCTCGACATCGATTATTTCAAGCACATCAACGATAGCTTTGGCCATTTCGTTGGCGATGAGGTGCTGAAGCATTTTGTCGCCCAGCTCCGCACCGGCATGCGCAGCAATGATTTGCTCGGGCGGCTCGGCGGCGAAGAGTTTGCCGTCGTGTTGGAGGCAACCGATCCTCAGACAGGATTGCTGGTCGGAGAGCGCCTGCGGACGCGTGTTGCAGATGCACCGCTCGTGTACGGCGATCGCACGATCGGCGTCACGGTCAGCATCGGCCTGGCGACGGCGTGCGATGACGACCAGACGATAGCGCAAACCTTGGCGCGAGCCGATGCCATGTTGTACGCAGCAAAGAGCAACGGCCGCAACCAGGTCTGCGCCGAGGTGGCGACCGCCGCGCCGCCCTGTGCGGACGCCCGACGCGATCAACAGCGAAACCTATCGTCGGCAAGAGCCTAAACGCCCAGGTGACTCTTCATCACCGCCGGATCGGCATGCAGTTCGTCCGGCGTGCCGGTCCACACCACGTGGCCGTTGTTCAGCACATACACCCGATCCGCAAAGCTCAATGCGGCCGCGACGTTTTGCTCGACCACCACGATCGTCCGGCCTTGCTGCGCCAGTTCCCGGCTGACCCGCACCAGGTCACGCACGATCAGCGGGGCCAGGCCCTCGAACGGCTCGTCCAGCAGGATCACCCGCGCGTCCCGGATCAGCGCCCGCGCGATCGCCAGCATCTGTTGCTCGCCGCCGGACAGCGTGCGCCCGCCGGACCGCCGCCGCTCCGCCAGGCGGGGAAACGCCGTATAGATCCGGTCCAAACTCCAGGCATTCGGCGCGGTCAGGGCCGCCAGGCGCAGGTTTTCTTCCACTGTCAGAGCGCCGAAGATCGCCCGTTCCTCCGGCACAAGCTGCATGCCCATGCGCGCGATTTCAAAAGGCGGCAGACCGTGGATCGGCTTGCCATCCAGCCTTATGCTGCCGCTACCCGGCTTAAGCACGCCCATGATGGTGCGCAGGGTCGTGGTCTTGCCGGCGCCGTTGCGGCCGAGCAATGCCACCACTTCATGCTCTTCCACGTGCAGCGACACATCGAACAGGATGTGGCTGTCGCCGTAGAAGCTGTTGATGGACTCGACTTCAAGCAGGCTCATGGACGTCGTGCATGCCTCCCAGATAGGCGTCCTGAACCGCCTGGTTACGCTGGATCTCGTCGGGGTCGCCTTGGGCCAGCAACCGGCCTTCGTACAGCACGGTGATCTTCTCGGCGAGTTCGAAGATCGCATCCATGTCATGCTCTACGACCACCAGCGTGCGGTCGCGGCCGATCTCGCGAATCAGCGCGCGCGTGCTGATGCGTTCCGCGGGACTCATGCCGGCCAGCGGCTCGTCCAGCAGCAACACGTTAGGACCGGTGGCGAGCGCCATGCCGATTTCCAGCCGGCGCTTTTCCCCGTACGCCAGCACATGTGCGGGCAGCGCGGCGCGCTCGGTCAGCCCGACCGTGGCCAATGCGATCTCCACCTGGCGTTCCACATCCGGAATGCTGTCGGCGCGGCGTAGCACATCCAGGTGGAAGGATCCGCGCCGGCGCGCCAGGGCGGCAACGCGCATGTTCTCGCGCGCCGACAGGTCCAGAAATAACGTATTGAGCTGATTGCTCTTGGCGATGCCAAGTTGCGCGGTGCGCGTGGCGCCCAGGCCGGTGATATGACGGCCGAACAAGCGCACATGCCCCTCGGTGGGATGCACCTCGTCCAGCAACATCTTGAACAAGGTGCTCTTGCCGGCGCCGTTGGGACCGATCACCGCGTGGATGGAGCCCGTGCGCACGGTGAAAGATACGTGGTCCACCGCGCGCAGTCCGCCGTATTGTTTGGAAAGCTGGGTGATCTCCAAAGCGGGCGCGTCGGGCGTTGCCCGGACCAGCGGGGCGGTCATCACCATGGTGGGCGCGGTATGGACGATGGGCGCGGCGGAGTTATCGGTTGGAGCGCGCTCCGGCCTGCGACGCTGACGCCACCAGTGGCGGATCTCGCCGCAGATACCGCGGCGCAACGCAATCACCAGCACGACGAAGATCAGGCCGAGGATGAGTTTCCACAGCGCGCCAACGCCGGGAATCGCCTGCAGATTGTCGCGCAGCCACAGCCAGACGCCGGCGCCGACCAGTGGCCCGACCAGCGTGCCGACGCCGCCGATGATGGTCTGCACGACAAGCTGCCCTGACGTGTCGAGATCGAACGCGTCGGGCGGCATGTAGCTTTGCAGCACGCCCAGCAGCCCCCCGGCCAGGCCCGCGTACAGCGCCGCGATGACGAATACCGCCAGTTTATATCGCGGCACGTTGTGTCCGAGCATGATGGCGCGCGGCGTATTCTCCTTGATCGCGCGCAGCACCGCGCCAAAGGGAGAATTGGTAATGCGACGCGCAACGAAGAAGCCGGCGAGAAAGATCGCCGCCAGCATGCCGTACATTGGTAGGCCGGGTTCGAGCCGCAGGGCGAAATTGCCCCACCCGAGCCATGGGATGGGCACGCCGGGCAGGCCGTTCTCGCCGCCGGTATAATTGGAGAGCGGCGAGTTCTCCAGGAAGTACGACATCTGGCCAAAGGCCAGTGTGATCATCGCGAAGTAGATACCGATGCGCCGTACTGCGAGCCAGCCGACCACCAGGCCGAACAAGCCGGCCGCGATCGTGCCGACCAGCAGGGCCAGCCAGACGCTGCCGATGAGATTGTTCAACAGCAGATAGGCGGCGACGAAGCCTCCGGTGCCGAAGAAGGCCGCCTGACCAAAGGACAGCAGCCCGGTCCAGCCGAACAACAGGTCGAATCCGAGGCCAAGAATGCCCCAGTCCAGGATGCGCTCCATCATGTCGAAGGAGCCGCCGATGTGCGGTAGCACGAATGGCAGGATCGCCAAGGCGATTGCGAGAGAGAACTCGGGGAGAAAGGAGCGGCGGGTCATGCTTTTGCGGTTTGTCTATCACCGGCACAGCGAGCCTGCCGCCGCGCGGGTCTCTATGCGTCA
>Ga0335072_10003451_pt1 | contig 23830 bp, 17 predicted proteins | sample Lox_Sample_21_FD_206725 | JGI IMG/M metagenome (GOLD analysis project Ga0335072, IMG submission 206725) | Soil microbial communities from Loxahatchee National Wildlife Refuge, Florida, United States - Lox_Sample_2.1 | ecosystem: Environmental > Terrestrial > Soil > Wetlands | place: USA... | reverse complement strand
ATTGCGCAGAACTGGTCCGTTTCCCGCCGGTTGACATTCTTTGTAGCCGCCAACTGCCGGTTTGAAATTCCAGGTATCTCCGTTTGAGGGGAGATCCTGGTTGCGCGTATCAGCCTGCTATTTCTGCACCGTCAACTATGCAACTTGGTCAAAGCCAATCACGATCCGGTTCCGGCGGCAGAAGTCATTTTCCCTGCGGTTCGATGAACGCTTCCGAGGACCCGGGCAGCGAATTCAACCAAGAGTTGCTTTTTGAGGCGACTTGCCCACGACGCATGTCAAAATGACATTAATATTCCGCATCACAAGTGGCGGATAGCGCGTGGAATCTGTCGGTAAATTTTACATCGTCCAATCCGTCGCAAGGTTATTGAAACGAAAATCCGCGGGGCGCAGCGCTTTTTCGCCGTGGCCCGGGAATTGCGTATTAGCATTCCGTCAAAGCGCGCAGGCCCGGGCGCAAAGCAAGACTACAACCAGGAGATTGGTTGTGAGATATGATGATACGCAACCATTGGTAGTCGGCAAAGGTGCTGGCTTCGCGGCGTGCCGCCTTGCCGCCTTTGGAATCCTCGTCGGCCTTGCTGCATGCGTGCTGGCGGCCACCGCCGCGCACGCAGGACCAACGGGCCAGGCCGAACTGAAAGTCATGTCCGGTACCGCCACGGCCTCGACCGGTGTGGAAACGGTTCCGGCTGATGGGAGCCTTCTTCCGCTCAGCCTCTCGCTGACCGACTTCGACAAAACCAGCGGCAACACTGGTTGGACTTCTAATCTCGACGCCGCAGTATGGGGCCTTGGCGGTGGCAATGGTTCCGCAGACATCTCTACCGGAGACCAGTTGTTCAGCTACATAACGACGAAGGGTTCGCTGAAGTCGCTGACCATCGAGCTCTCCGAAACCGGGCTTGAGGCCGGCAACATTGACAAGTTCCTGTTCACCCCGGCGTTTACCAGCATCTTCCAAACCCACGGGGGCGATATCCTGAATTACGCGGTGTACATCGATCCAAACGACAACCTGTTCGGCGAGACGGATGAGATCTTTTCCGGCCACCTAACCGGAACCGGAGCCAGAGATAGTGCGTCGCCCGATCTGATCGAATATCTCGCGGCACCGTTCTCGCTAACCGAGGTGCTGACGGTGACCCTCGATCCCAGTGCGACCGGAATGTTCTCGCCGACCGTCGACGGAAGCGTCACGGTATTCACGCCGGAGCCTTCCGCGATCGCGTGTCTCGGCTCTGCGGGTTTGTTGCTCGGTCTCATTGGCAACAGGCGGCGCACGCGCCGCTGAATTAAACCCACGCCACGGCTACGGGGCGCCAAAACCCGCGCGCTCCAGTTCTTCTAAGCAGCGCGGCTGCACGGTGCCGCAAGCGGTGGCGAGGATGCCAGGGACGTCACGATAGAAATCGCCCATGAAGGCCGTGCCTCAGGCAGCACGCATCTCCGCCGTAAATTTCTCTAGCTTCGCCCGCAGGTCGTCAGCTCTTCCGGTGAACTGGCTGGCGACGGTCAGAACCTGGGCGGCACCCGAACCCGTCGCACTGGCCGCCTGGGTGACGTTCTGAATATTGCCGGAGACACGCTGCGCACTGCCTGCCGCCTCCGCCGCGCCGCGCGCAATCTCCGCCGTTACCACGTTCTGCTGCGTGACCGCCTCGGTGATCGCGTGGGCGATGTTGTTGATCTCGCCGACGGCCGTCGTGACGCCTCCCAGGGCATTGATCACACCCGTCGTCACCTCCCGCATCTGCGCCACCTGGGTCGAGATCTCGTGTGTCGCCGCCGCGGTCTGGTTGGCGAGTGCCTTCACCTCACTGGCAACGACGGCGAACCCTTTGCCGGCCTCGCCTGCCCTGGCGGCCTCGATCGTGGCGTTGAGCGCGAGCAAGTTGGTCTGCTGGGCAATGGCGTCTATCAGGGCGACGACCTCCCCGATCTTCCCTGCCGCTTCGTTCAGGCCCTGGACGGCAGCCGATAGCCGATCCGTCGTTTGCGTCGCCGACCGCGCCGTTGCGTCTGCCTCGCCGACCTTCCGGTCGATCTCTCGAATCGACGCCGACAATTGCTCGGTGGCCGCAGCCATCGTCTGCACCGACCGTGACGCTTCGTCGGAGGCCACGGCGGCAGCCGCGGCCTGCCGATCCGCGTCCTCGGCGGTGCGCGACAACAACTGCGCACTGTCCAGCAATTGTCTCGAACCTCCCAAAAAATCCTGGACAACCGAATTCACCTCGTTCGCCAGTTCTTCCTGTGCGGTGACCACGTTCCAAACCAGCATCGGCCCGGCGTATTGGCCCTCCCGGTCATTCACTGCCGAGATGTTCAGATAGATGGTCTCCGCACCCAGGCGGATCTGGGTGCGGTAGGGCAGATTCTTCGGGTTGCGCAGCAGCTCCCGGATGCGTCCCGGGTCGCGGTGGAAGATGTCGACACTTTCACCGAGCAATCGGTCGGGGTCGCAGCTGACCAGGCCTTTCGAGGCAAGCCGCTTCAGCAGCGTCTTGGAGCCATTGTTCATATAGCTGATGGTGAATTCGGGCAGTCTGCAACCCAGCACGTTGTTCGGCAGTTGGTCGAACATCTGGCATAACTCGAAACTCCGGATCGCGACGTTCCGAAGCTCGGCCAGCGCCCGGGTCATTGCGCCGATTTCGTGTGCGTGGCCGGCGGTGTCGATCAGGATGCCGGTCTCACCCGCGGCAAGCCGCGACAGGGCATCTGTCATCGCCGCAATCGGGCGCGTGACGCTGCGTGCCAGCAGCCACGCCGTAATCGCGAGTACGGCGCCGGCAACGAGGAATTCGAGCACCGACCACAATGCCGCCCTCCAGACTTCCGACTCTATGTCGTCGACATAAACGCCGGTCCCGACGATCCATCCCCAGGGTTCGAACCGCCGCGCAAATGAGATTTTTCTGACCGGGGCACTGCTGCCTGGTTTCGGCCAGTAATAGGCGAAAGAGCCGCTTGCCCCGTCTCGCGTCACATCCACGGCACGGCTGAATGGCGACACCCCATCGGGTCCCTTGATCGCCGCGCCATCCCTGCCGACGAGTTCCGGCTTGATCGGATGCAGCAGGATTCGTGTGGTGGCGTCATTGATCCAGAAATAGTTGTCGTCGCCGTAGCGCAGCTCCCGGATCACCGCCATCGCCGCTTGCTGCGCCGCTGCCCGGTGGAGATGGCCCGCCTGCTCCTCCGCCTGGAAATGCGCGATGATACCAATCGCCGTGTCGAGCTCATCGTGGGTGCTGCGCAGGCGCTGCGCTTCCATGTGGCGGCCAAGCGAGGCGAGGCCAAGGGTAGCGACGGCCAGGATGCACAGGAACGCGACCGCCCCGATACAATTGACGCGCGTCCGAATCGAGAGCCGATCGAGCATGGTACGCCTCTGCGGAATGCCGTGAGCTGCGCACGCTGACATGGATTTGTTAATGATCGAATAACACAGCTCCCGGCGGAGACGGCATCGCCGGCACCGGCCGGCACACCTGCGCCGCGCAGAGCGTGAGGCTCGTTTTTCCGCCCGTCGCAGCCATGCTCGCGAGAGACAGCATTGCCGAAGCAAAATCAGCGGCGTCAGCCCTCGCGCGCAAGCGCGCATCGCGCACTTGCCTCGCCGCCTCGCCTCTCGCAATGACAGCCAGCATGCAGAGAAGGCCGCCGCCATGCCCCGCATGACCACCGCCGAAGCCACCATCGAACGCTTGCTGTCGCACGGCATCGACACGCTGTACGCGCTCCCCGGCGTCCACAACGACCCCCTGTTCGATGCCGCCCACCGCGCCGGAGACCGCCTGCGCGTGATCCATCCCCGCCACGAGCAAACCGCCGCCTACATGGCGCTGGGGGCAGCGCTGGTCACCGGCAAGCCGCAAGCGTTCGCCGTGGTTCCCGGACCTGGGATTCTGAACGCGTCAGCCGCGCTGCTGACGGCCTATGGCATGGGCGCGCCAGTCATCGCCCTGGTCGGGCAGATCGCATCCTTCGCCATCGACCAGGGCCACGGCCACCTGCACGAGATCCATGACCAGCTCGGCATGCTGCGCCACATCACCCGCCACACCGCCCGCATCCGAGCTCCCCACGAGGCGCCGGCCCTGGTGGATAACGCCGTGCGCACCGCCATCAGCGGCCGCCAAGGTCCGGTCGCGCTGGAATGCGCGATCGACGTCTGGGGCCTGCCAGGAGACGTCGGATTTCATCCGATCGTCCCGCCCAGCATCCCGCCGGTGGACGCCGCCGCGTTGCAACGTGCTGCCGAGATCCTCGGCAAGGCACAGCGCCCGCTGATCGTCGTGGGCGGAGGTGCGCTGGATGCCGGCCCGCAGGTGCAAGCGATCGCGGAGGCCTTGCAGGCCCCCGTAACCTCCTTCCGCCGCGGCAGGGGCGCGATCCCCACCACGCATCCGCTGGCGGTATCTTTCACCGAGGGCCATGCGCTCTGGCAGCACGCCGACGCGGTCCTGGCGGTCGGCACACGACTCTACTGGCAGCAGAGCAACTGGGGCGTCGACGACGCGCTGCCGATCGTCCGCCTGGACATCGATCCCGAGGAGATCAACCGCTTCCGCCGCCCCGCCTGCGCTTTGCTCGGCGACACCGCCACGATCCTGCGCGGCCTGCTGCCGCTGCTGCCGTCCCACACACGGGACCGCAGCGCCGAATTGGCAGCCGTCCGCGGCGCATTCGACCAGAGGCTGACCAAACTTGAACCCCAGATGGGCTTCCTGCGCGCTATCCGCGCCGCGTTGCCGAATGACGGGATCTACGTCGAGGAAGTAACGCAGATCGGCTTCGCCAGCCGCCTGGCTCTTCCGGTGCACGCGCCGCGGACCTTCCTCTCGCCCGGCTACCAGGACACGCTCGGCTGGGGTTACGGCACGGCACTTGGAGCGCAGGCCGCGGCACCCGGACGCAAGGTTGTTCTCGCCACCGGCGACGGCGGCTTCATGTACCAGGCCGCGGAACTTGCCACGGCGATGCGTCACCGGCTGCCGGTCGTGGCGGTGGTGTTCGACGATGGTGCCTTCGGCAACGTCCGCCGCATCCAACAGGAGCGTTACGGCAACCGCCTGATCGCCTGCGACCTGACCAACCCGGACTTCGTGAAGTTCGCCGAGAGCTTCGGCATGGCCGCCTTCCGCGCCGACACCCCCGCGTCGCTGGAGCAAGCCTTGCACCACGCTTTCGCGTTGAATGCCCCGGCGCTGGTGCATGTGAAAGTCGGCGAAATGCCCAGCCCGTGGGACATGATCCTGCTCCCGCGCGTCCGAGGCTTCGCCGACGCCTGGCGCCCGGCATTGCCATGAACCGGTTGCTCCGCCTTCTCCCATTGCCGTCGCTGCTGCTTGTGCTGGCGGTCGTCTCATGCGGGCCGGTCCAGATCGGCCGCGGCGTCGGCGGATCGCCCGCCTGGGTGGTTGCACCGAACGGCCAGACGTTTTCAATCGGCCCCGGCAATCGCACGCTGGAGGTCGGCCTGACCCGCCTGATCCGCCTGCCGAGCCAGGCAGCGGCCTATGCGCGCGACGGCAACACCGTGCTGATCGATCCCGGCACCTATGACGATTGCGCGATATGGACCGCCAACAACCTGACCGTCGCCGCCCGCGGCCCGGGTGTGGTGTTTTCCGGCAAGACCTGCGCTGGCAAGGCGATCTTTGTCATCGACGGCAACGACGTGACGGTGCGTGGCATCACGTTCATGCACGCCCAGGTGCCCGCCCATAATGGCGCCGGCATCCGCGCCGAGGGCACCAACCTGACCCTCGAAAACGACCGTTTCATCGACAACGAAGAAGGCATCCTTGCCGGGTCCAACCCAAGCAGCACGATGCGGATCGCCAACAGCGAGTTCCGCGGCAACGGCACATGCGTCGCGGCCTGTGCGCACGGCTTGTATGTCGGCAGGATCGCGTTGCTGGACGTCGAGAACTCGCACTTCACCGACACGCATGTCGGCCACGACATCAAGTCGCGCGCGCTGCGCACGGTGCTGCGCGGCAACGACATCTCCGACGGTCCGACCGGGAATTCCAGTTATCTGGTCGACATCCCGAACGGCGGCGACTTGCTCATAGAGCATAACATGCTGAGCAAAGGACCGCGCACCGACAACGACAGCACCGCGATCGCGATCGGCGAGGAGGGCGCAAGCAATCCCTCTCATTCCCTGGTGATCCGCGACAACACCTTCACCAACCTGCTGCCAAAATCCACCGCCTTCGTCACCAACCGCACGGAAACGCCAGTGCAGCTAATTGGAAACAAGTTTGTCGGCCAGGTCGTGCCGTTGGTCGGAAAATGAACTCGGCACAGATGCATGTTGCAATGACATGCTTCCGCGCGTGCTACGCTTCGCTCGATCCGCGCTTTAGCGGCTCACCGCCGCCTCGCGGCCGACGTTGCACAGCCCATACACCCCCCGCTCCGATGGCAACGGTGCGAAGCGCGTCGTCAGCCCCAGCACGGTCTCCGCGCCGCCAAGATACAGCATCCCGTCGGGCGCCATCTGTCCGGCAATCGCCTCCAGCGCGCGCGACTTGGTCGCCTGGTCGAAATAGATCAGCACGTTGCGGCAGAACACAATGTCGAACCGGCCCAGCGGACGCAGGTCCCCTAACAAATTCCACTCCCGCCATTGCACCATCCCCCGCAGTGTCTCGCTGATTCGCCAGCCTGCGTCATCCCGCTTGAAATAGCGCATCAGCATCTGCACCGGCAGGCCGCGCTGGACCTCGAACTGCGTATAAAGCCCGTCGCGCGCACGCGCCAACTGGTCACGCGCAATATCGGTGCCGACGATTTCCGCCCGGCGGTCGCCGACCGTTGCGCGATTCTCCGTCAGGATCATCGCCAGCGAATACGCTTCCTGGCCCGACGACGCGGCCGCCGACCAGATCCGCAGCGGCGTGCCCGCCGGCCGCGCCGCCAGCATCCGCGGCAGGGCCTGGGTGCGGAAATGCTGGAACGGCTTATCGTCGCGGAAGAAGAAGCTCTCATTCGTGGTCATGGCTTCGACCACGTCGCGCGCCACCGCCTCGGCGCTGCGGCCTCGCAGCTTCTCCGCCAGGTCGTTCAGGTCACGCAACTTCTCGCGCTTCAAAATCGGCGCCAGCCGCGTTTCCAGCAGATACGTCTTATCCGGCCCGATCACGAGGCCCGAGCGGCTTTTCAGCAGCTCGGCCAGCGTTCCGAACGCACCAGGGGAGAGTGCGGCACTCATGCTGGCCCGGCGCGCAGCAGTTCCAGCAGCTTGGTGGCGATCCGCGGCAACGGCAGCACGGCTGTGCACAAACCGGCCTGCGCCACCGCGCCCGGCATGCCCCACACCACGCTGGTCGCCTCGTCCTGCGCGACCGCGGTACCGCCCGCCTCGATCACGCGCCGCGTGCCAGCCAGGCCGTCCTGCCCCATGCCGGTCAGCATCGCGACCAGAACGCGCCCGTCGCAGGCCGCAGCGGCACTGCGCAGCATCGGATCGACCGAGGGACGGCAGAAATTCTCCGGCGGGTCGGTGGAAAGGTGCGCGCGTACGCTGCCGCGGGCGCTCTCCACCAGCAGATGACGGTCGCCCGGTGCCACGTACAATCTGCCGGGCGCCAGCGTCTCGCCGTCCACCGCTTCGGCACAGGGGCATATGCCAAGCCGGGCAATGTGCTGTGCCAGGATCGGCGTGAACGTCGCAGGCATATGTTGAGTCAATACGACCGGCACATTGGGTGCGCGCCCCAGCGCCTGCACCAGCGTGAACAGGGCCTGGGGACCGCCAGTGGAGCTGCCAATCGCCAGCAGTTTCGCTGGCAGCGCCGCCGGCGGGCGCAACTTCATCGCGCCGCCGCTGGCCGGCGCCGCACGTGCCGGCTGCACCGCACGGCGCCGCAACCGCGCCAGCCCCTTCACCTTCTCCACCAATTCGCGGCGGAATGACTCGTCGTTTACCGCGCCGATCGAGGACGGCTTCGGCACATAATCGGCCGCACCAAGGCGGAGCGCCTGCATGGCAATGTCGGCGCCGCGCGTGGTGAGCGTGGAGGCCATGATCACGCGCAGGCCCGGATCGGCGCGCAACAGCAGCGGCAGTGCCGTCATGCCGTCCATGACCGGCATTTCGATGTCCAGCACCAGTACGTCAGCCGGCGTACGCTTCACCTCGTCTACCGCCGCCTGACCATTGGCGACGCGCGCGACGACACGGATTCCCGGATCAGCATCCAGCATGCGGGCGATGGCGCCGCGAATCGTCAGCGAATCGTCGCAGACGATCACCCGCGCAGCGTCAGCCAGCGCCGCCGCCGGCGCGATGGCGCGAACGGGCAGGCTCACAGCAGCCCGACCTGGGCGAACTTGCCGAGCAGGATATCCTCGTCGAACGGCTTCATGATGTATTCCTGGGCGCCGTTCTCGATCGCCTCAGTGATGTGCGACATGTCGTTCTCGGTGGTGCAGAACACGACCGGCGGATTGTCCGGACCAAATTCGGCACGTACCGCCTTCAGGAAGGTGAGCCCGTCCATGACGGGCATGTTCCAGTCCAGCAACACGCAGTCCGGCAGGTTGGCGCGGCAGGAGTCCAAAGCCTGCTGGCCGTCGCCGGCTTCGGCGATCGTGAAGCCGTGCGCTTCCAGGATGCGGCGCGCGACCTTGCGCACGACGCGGCTGTCATCGACGACGAGGCAGGTGCGGGCCATGGCGAGCGCGTCAGTTCGCGTCGGCAAGATCCAGCAGGCGCCCGACATCCAGAACCACGAGCAATCGGTCCTGCAGCCGGTAAACGCCGTTGCTGAATCGAGCCCAGGCCGGAGGCAAAGTTGGCGGATTGCGTTCGAACGCGCTGCCTTTCAGGCTCATCACCTCTGATACCTGGTCCACCAGCAGGGCGTAGAGTTCGCCGCCTTGCTCCGCCACGACAGACATGCGGGGCGCGCCTGCTGGCGACGGCGCCAGATTCAGGCGCCGGCGCAGGTCGATCGCCGTGACGATGCGGCCGCGGAGGTTCAGGCTGCCGGCGATCTCAGGCGGTGCCAGCGGAATGCGGGTGATCGTTTGCTCGCCGAGGATGTCGCGTACCCCCAGCACCGGGATGCCGCACAATTGCTCTGCGACAGTCAAGGTGACGAACGATTCCTCATCGTCATCCGTTGTCGTGGTGTCGGGACGTTCCAGTATGTCGGTTGTCATGCGTGGTCTCCTGAGTCGCGTTCATCCATTTAGGACACCGCGGTCGATCACATGGGGCTTCATGTCATTGCGAGGCCCGCAGGGCCGAAGCAATCCCGGTCACGGGCACGCCCGATTGTACGTGAGACGGCTTGATCGGGAGTGCCGCGTCGCTTCGCTCCTCGCCATGACATGTACTTATCCCACGGCCACCGGCTCGCTCAGGCATTGCTGCAGGCTGGAAAGCAGTGCCTCGCGTTCGAATTTCGCCACGTAATCGGTGAAGCCGGCTTCGCGGCCCGCCTCCACATCGCTCGGTTCCGCATGACCGGTCAGCGCGATCATTGGCATGCTGGCCCATGTACCGGATGCGCGCACCGCGCGGGCGAAGGTCAGCCCATCCATGTCAGGCATTTCGATGTCGGAGACGATCGCATCGAACATCACGCCGGCCTCACGCAATTTCAGCGCGTTGGCGGCACTCGATGCAGCGGTGACGCGATAACCCGCGGCGCCGAGCGTCGGCACCAGCAACTGGCGGAAGAAGTCGCTATCCTCCACTACCAGCACGCGACGTGGCCCGCGCTCGGCTCCCGCACCCCGCATGCCGCGGAACCAGTCCTGCCACGCCTGGGTGAGCCAGTACCCGGTGTCGATGATGTCCGTGGCCTGGCCGGCGATCACTGCGGTGCCAAGCAGGCCGGGTCGTGCGCCGGACAACTGGATATCCAGCCGGTCCTCCACCACGTCGACGATCTCGTCGACCATCAGACCCATGCTGCGGTCGCGGTCGCTGAACACCAGCACGGCCTGATGCGATTTCGCTTCGTCGATCGCGCCGGATAACGCGATCAGTGGCATCAGCTTACCGCGATACTGTGTCACCGGCGAACCCGACGACAGTTCGATCTTGTCGCGCGGGATATGCTCCAGCCGCGCCACCAGGCCGAGCGGTACCGCCATGTTCTGCGACGAGCCGGCGCGGAACAACAGCATGGCGGTGCGCTCGCCGGAGCGCACCGTTTCTTTTGTTTCGGCAGCAGCGGCACGCGTCTCGGCCCCCGCACCGATGCCGGTAGCCCGCGAGATGCCGTTGGGATCCAGGATCATGATCACCGACCCGTCGCCCAGAATGGTGTTGCCGCTGAACATCGTGACGTGCCGCAGGATCGGCGCCACCGGCTTCACCACGATTTCCTCGGTATCGAACAGGCGGTCCACGATGATGCCCAGCATATTGGCGCCGACCTGCACCACGATGATGGTGGCATCGCCGACCTCACCGCCTTCCGAGTCGAGTGACAACAATTCGGTCAGGCTCACCAGCGGCAGCAGATGGTCGCGCAGGCGCAGCACCGGCGTGTCGTTGATTCGCTCGATCACGCTGTCGGTCCCGGATGCCGCATTGCTGCCGGCGCGATGCGCGCGCACCAGCTCCACCACGCTGATCTGAGGAATGGCGAAGCGCTCGCCCGCGGCCTGCACGATCAGGGCAGAGACGATGGCCAGCGTCAGCGGGATCTTGATGGTAAACGTTGTGCCATGGCCGGCGACGCTCTTCAGGTCGATGGTGCCGCCGATTTTTTCGATGTTGGTCTTCACCACGTCCATGCCGACGCCGCGACCGGAAACCGCCGTCACGACAGTCGCAGTGGAAAAGCCGGCACGAAAGATGAAGCGCTGTATCTGGCCTTCGCTCATGCCGGCAAGTTCGGCTTCGGTTGCCAGCCCCTGAGCCAGCACCTTCTTGCGGATCTTGTCCACCGGCAGCCCGCGGCCGTCGTCGGAGACCTCTATGATAATGTGACCGCCTTCGTGGAACGCGTTCAGCGTGATCCGCCCGGTCTCCGGCTTTCCCGCGGCGCGGCGCTCCGCAGGCTTCTCCAGCCCGTGGTCGCCGGAATTGCGTACCATGTGAGTCAGCGGATCCTTGATCAGCTCCAGCACCTGGCGATCGAGTTCCGTATCCGCGCCGAGCATCACCAGCTCGATCTTCTTCTCCATGTCGTGCGCCAGGTCGCGCACCAGCCGCGGCAGGTTGTTCCAGGCATTGCCGATCGGCTGCATCCGCGTCTTCATCACGCCTTCCTGCAGGTCCGACGTGATGTGCGACAGCCGCTGCAGCGGGGCGGTGAACCCGCTGTCTTGCTCGGTCCGCGAAAGTTGCAGGAGCTGGTTGCGTGTCAGCACCAGCTCGCTGACCAGGGTCATCAGGTCTTCCAGCACCTCGACGGCGACCCGGATGGTTTGCGTGCCGGCGGGCGCGGCGGCGCCCGGCGTTTCTGGCGCCGGCGTTTTGGCTTGTGGCACGGCCGCCGTTGGGGCTGCGGCCGCCACGGCGGGTTCGTCTGGCGGGCGCTCCTCCGACGGTTCCGGTGCAACCGGCATCGGCCTGGCGGCCGGCGGTTGGGGCGCGGCAGCGGCAGGGGCCGGGGTCACGGCAGGGGCCTGAGCGGGGGCCGGAATCGGTTGCCCGGCGGCGGCGGCTTCCAGCGCAGCGATCAACGCGCTGTCGTCGCCCGACGGCTCGGTGCCTGAGCCGGCCAGACCGGAAATGATCGACTTCACCGTGTCCAGCGCGGTGAGCACCAGGCTGACCATGTCCGGCGTCACCGCCAGGGCGTGGTCGCGGACCTTGCCCAGCACGCTCTCCGCCGCGTGGGCCACCCGCTCCAGCCGCGGCAGGCCCAGAAACCCGCAGGTGCCCTTGATCGTGTGCACCATGCGGAAGATCAGCGCCAGCGTCTCGGCGTCGTCCGGGGTGCGTTCCAGCGTCACCAGCGCGACGTCTAGTTCGGCCAGATTCTCGTTGGTCTCGGTCAGGAAATCTGCAAGCAGGTCGTCCATGTGCCTTCTCCGCGCTGCCCCGCATGGGCTGGCGAGGCGGCATGGTGACCGACGGACACCAACAAACGGTAAACGCCGGGTCAGACTTTTTGCAGCCTGAGCGGCGGCGGCAGGGGGGACGCGCCGCCCGGAAGCAGCAGGCTCAGGTGCAGCCCCAGGGCACGCGCCAGTAATACCGTTAGCGGCATTTGCAGCGTGGACGGGTCGTGCACGGTGGCCCAGGTGCTTTCCTCGGCGGCAAGACAGGCGGCGAGACCCGCTGGCCAGGCGGCGCGGGGGCCTGCGATGACGACGACGAGATCAGTGGCGCTGCCGGTCAGCGTCACCGTGCCGGTGCCGTTCAGTGCCTCTATAGAGAGCATCAGCAGGTTGAGCACCGCGCGTCCGAACGACGGCGCGAACACCGTGTCCACCGGCAGTCCGTCGAGCTCCAGGCGACAACGCCGGGCCGTTGGCTGGCCTTCCATCAGGCTGCGCAAGCCAGGCAGCGAGAGAGGTGCCGTCGCCGGGCCCCAGCTTGCGCGCTGCAACTGCAAATGCTGGCGAAGCTCAGCGGCGGCCTGGCGGGCGAGCGCCAGGGCCTCGGTGGAGACGGATGGATCGTCTGTGAGGTCCAACGCGCCGGCCAGGGTGCCGATCATGCCGCCCAGATCGTGGCTGATGCGCGCGCACAGCAGCTCGGCCAGATGTGACGCGTCATTTGGTGCCGCCATCCAAGTCCCCCCTGGCGCGGACGGCCGGTGCCGCCGCGGCGCCTGCGTAACAGCTTGGGGCGAAACGGCCACCGCGGACAAGTCGTTTCAGGCAGAAGCTGCGCTATGCAACCGGCCGCTTCACATACCCGCCGACCCTCGCGATTGTCCGGTCGGCGCTGGTCGCCGCAGTCGCAAATTCTCGAAAAGATGCTATGGACAGCCCCGGACACCGCTGAAGCCGGACAGTGCCGGGATTGATTCCTGCTTTGGTCTCAGAGTGCCCCAAAACGTTGGCGCGTTCTTGGTGGGAGCCGGACAACGGGCAGGGTCAATGTCACCCACAGCCAATCGTCACATCGATTCGCCTGAAGGCCGACTTTTTGGCATGCACTTTTTGCAGATCGTGCCGAACGGTGCAGTACGCGACGCTCGAACTTCCGCTTGCTGAGGCGACGCCCGTTATGCTCCCCGAATTCAGTGGCGCTGTTGCCGGCATGGCGGAGCGAAATCTTCTGACCAAAGTGCCGAGCGGCGTTCCGCGCCGCGCCGTCCTATGCCCCCGGCTTGGAAAGCGCTGCCGTTTGCGCTTTGCTCTGCCGATGCAGAGGATCCTGCTCGAGAGCGAGACCGACTGGCAAGATTGGCGCAATGCGACACGCGCGCTGGTGCTGGCCGGCGTGCCGCCGGAAGAGGTGCAGTGGGCTGTTCGCGCACATCCTGACGAGCGTTCGTCCCAATTGCCCGAAGGCAGCGCCGGATTCAACCTGCCCCGCGCACTGGTTGCGATCGCCGCGCTCGCGTTCCAGGCGCGCGACCCCGAGCGTTTCGCCTTGCTCTATCGCCTGGTCTGGCGCGCCAATGCCGGCGAGAAAGTGCTGGAGAAGACGAGTGACCCGGATTTGCGCCGCGCACAGAGCCTTGCCTACGCGGTGCGGGCCGAAGCGCACAAGATGCGCACCAACGTGCGGTTCCTGCCCGTCGAGGAAGACCGCTACCTGGGCTGGTACGTGCCAGCACATTATGTTCTTGAGGCGAACGCTCAGCTCATGGCGCAGCGCTTTCCGGACGTGACGTTCTCCATTCTGACGCCGGACGGCAGCGCGCACTGGCAGGCTGGCACGTTGCGCTTTGGCGCCGGCCTTGCGCACGTGGCCGACGATGCTGCGTTGGAGAAATGGTGGGAAGCGAATCGCGTGAAGCTGATGCGGGAGACGCACAGCGGCACGTCGATCCCCCAAGCCGAACCGTTGGATGAGTCGCCACGCGCACCCGACCGGCCTCCGATTGGTCCGGTCGTGCTGCCCCAACGCGCCGATGCGCAGCTTCTGGACGCCACCCACGAAGCCGCCGACTGCCGCCGCTGCCATCTGTTCGAGCTGGCGACGCAGACCGTGTTCGGCGAAGGTCCCGCGGATGCGGCGGCGATGTTCATCGGCGAGCAACCGGGCGACCAGGAAGACGTGATCGGTCGGCCCTTCGTCGGCCCGGCCGGCCAGATCATGGACCGCGCGATGGAGGAGGCGGGCATCGATCGCCGCACCGTGTACATCACCAATGCGGTGAAGCATTTCAAATTTACTCCACGCGGCAAGCGGCGGATCCATCAGACTCCGGAATCCCCGGAGATTCAGGCGTGCCGTTTCTGGCTGGATGTCGAACGCGTGCAGTTGCGGCCCAGTTTGCTGGTGTTGATGGGCGGAACGGCGGCACGGGCGGTGATGGGCCGGCAGGTGACGATCACCCGCGAACGTGGGCGCCCGATCAAGATGGCGGATGGGCAAACCGCGTTCGTGACTGTGCATCCATCATTCCTGCTGCGGGTGCCCGACGAGGACGCGAAGGCACGCGAATACCGTGCATTTGTGCGCGACCTCGAGGCGGTGCGGAAGCTGCTGGCAACGCTATAGCGATTGGGTGGCTGCTGAATTGGTTATTGTTGTCGGGAGCGATCGACGGAGCGATCCCGATCGCGTGCCGCGCGGACCGTACGGACGCTCCTACCAACGGACTTGCGTCATCGCTGCGCTTCTCACCATGACACGAGTGGCCGCTACGGAAGCTTCGACCGCGACCGAACCATCATTGCGTGCGCTCACCCGTCACAGCGCCTAGTTTCCTCCTGTGTTCAACGCATAGGAGGACCACATGCCAACGAATTCCTGCGATACCCGTTTGGCATTCACCGTTACCTGGGAAGTTCGCGACGGCGAAGCCGATGCCGCGGCAGATATCGTCGCACGTTTCGCACCGGAGGCTCGGAAAGAGCCTGGTCTCGAGCTGCTGATGGTGCACCGCCGCGCCGACAACCCGGCCCAATTCTTGTTCTACGAGGTGTTCAAGGACGCGGCGGCATTCGCCGCGCATCAAGAGACGCCGCATTTCCGCACGATGATCATCGAGGAAGCGCTGCCGAAGCTGGCCCACCGCGAGCGAGTACAGTACGAAGTGCTCTGACCACTGCGGCATCCTCTCCCGATCGGTTTGGGAGAGGATGCCGCGTCCCTATGTCGGGCGGAGGCGTTGCGTGGACATCTATCATGTATGGTGCAACCTGAAGCCCGGCGTGGGCGACCTGGACTTCGCAGAAAAGGTGGAGACCTATCTCGGTCATTTGAAAGAGCAGGGGCTGATCGAGGGCTGGCGTCTGACGCGTCGCAAGCTGGGATTGGCGCCGACCGGGATGGCCGAGTTCGATCTGATGATCGAAGTGCGCGACCTGGCACAGCTTGAAGGTGCGTTCCAGCGTGTCGCCGGTCGGCGAGACCCGGTGGAAGGGTTCCATTTCGCGGTCAATTCGCTGGTGCAGAACGCGTCATTCGGGGTGTATCGCGATTTTCCCGATCCGGCGCGGCATCATGGCGAAGAGCGGTTCTGACTTGCTCGATCACGCTGTTCCAGTCACCGGATTTTGGCTGTCGGAACAGGCGTAGTGAGGCGTACCACGGGGTGTCGTCGCGCCCCAGCATCCAGCGCCAATCGGGTGCGAAGGGCAGCATCACCCAGCAGGGAACGCCCAGCGCGCCGGCAACGTGCGCCACGGCGGTGTCCACCGTGACAACAAGATCGAGGTTCGCGATCAAAGCCGCGGTTTCGGCAAAATCGGTCAGCAATGGGGAGAGATCGGCCAGGCCGAATTCGGCCGCACGCGGGCCGACCTGAAGGTTTACGGCGCGGTCGCCGCACAGCGCGGCAAGCTGCGCCGCGGTTTCCTGGGGCAACGATCGGCGCCGATCATTGCCATGCGCGGGATTGCCAGCCCAGGCCACGCCGATTTTGCGCCCGGCAGGCAGCCGGGCGCGCCACTGCGCCACGCGGCTTGGGGCTGCGCGGAGATAGCCTGCAGCCGCCGGGATCGTATCTGGCCGCGTGCCGAACATGAGCGGCAGGCTCATCTCGTCGATCCAGGCATCGTAGTGGGGTAGGGGCGCGTCGTTCGAAAGCACCGCTATGCCATCCAACGTCGCAAGCCACGGCACGAGCGCAGGGGCGCAGACCAGTACTGGCTTGCCCCCGCGCTCGGCGATCAGCGGCAGGTAACGGATCAATTGGATGGTGTCGCCAAATCCTTGCTCCGCCCGCACCAGGATGGTGCGACCGGCCGGGTCGCCGCCCGTCCACCCGGGTCCCGGCAACGCCGTGAAGTCACGGCGAAAGCGATGGTGCCGCTTGCGCCATTCATAAGCAGCAAAGCCGCGGGCAAAATCGCCCGCCAGCAGGGCGGCGGCCGCGAGGTTCCAATGTGCCTGCCCAAAGTCAGGGCAAAGCGAGATAGCTATTTCGCAGGCTGCAATCGCCTCGACCAGACGGCCTTGCGCTGTCAGGACGAAGCCCAGGCTGGCATGTGCTTCGAGCAACTTTGGATCGAGGGACAGCGCGGTGCGAATGTGACCTTCGGCGATATCGAGATCGTCCAGGTCGACGCATGCGTTGCCGAGATTGAGCCAGGATGGCGCGTGCGACGGACCGAGCGCCACCGCTCGCAACAACGCCTCGCGCGCCGCCAATGGCTGGGCGAGCGCATTCAGCGCTGTGCCGCGGGAGAAATGCAGTTCCGCCTCGTCGGGCAGCGACACGAGCATGGCATCCGCCGCCGCCAGGACCCGCTGCATCTCGCCGGCCGCGAGCAAGGCGCGCACCAGATTGAGGCGCGCGCCAGCATGCGTGGGAAGCGCAGCGACGGCCGCCTCGAAATGCTCTGCCGCCTGCACGGGCTGGCCATCGCGAAGCAACAGCAGCCCTTGCAGATAAAGGTGGCGTGGATCGCCGGGCTGGCATGCGAGCAGCGCCTGGCCTCCCGGGTCCGGGTTCGACGGCGATTGAGCGGGCGGTGGCGAAGCCGGCATCGCCGCTAGCGTGACACCTGCTCGTTAAGCGATTCCTAATGAGCAGTCTGGTATGACAGTCCAAGAGGCCAACGGCATGCAGACCCGAGCGGCCACCGTACCGCGGCGTCAGTTGTTCCAGCCTGCTGTGTGCAGCCTTTTCACATGAGCGAGTCACCTGTGCGGCGAACCGGCGCTCCTGCGTCATGGTGCGCGCAGGCGCACCATCCACGACTTGGCAGCGTGCATCAAGGAAGTCGTGGGGATCGCGCGCCTGCGCCCGCTATGACGCTGTACACGCGGCCGTCGCCTCGCGTGCTGCACTTATTTTGCCTCGGGGGCTAAACCGCTCGAGCCTCAACCCGGTGCAAGTCCGGTCTCGCGTCATTGTTCACGGCGTAGCTCAGATTGCCGTTGTCAGCATGCAGTTCGAGGAGGAGAGAACCGTTGCTTTCCGGCAGCGGCAGCACAGCGTCACCGTTGGTCCACCGGCATAGTCTCGAACCGTCGCGTTCGGTGTCCCACCATCCCTGGGATAGGGCTGGATGATCGAGCGGGATCTCTTGGATCGTACCCGCGTCCCGCAGGACGATGCGTCTGACGTAGACGCCCAGCCGACGACGGTCCTCCAGCCATGGGCGAACGTCGCTCGGCGCGCCAGCGCGCGACGTCAGCCGCACTTCAGTGATGCCGCGTGGCAAGGCGAAAGTGTAACTTCCACTGCCGGCGCAGAGCGGCCGAAGCGTCTGCCTGTCCGTGGCGACGCACAGGTTCGGATCCGTGGTGGTCTCGATTGATGCCACCGGATGGCCCAGCTCAGCCGCGCGTATCGCAAGGCGCTGCCAGATTGGCTGAACGCTGGCCTCATCCCAGACGAATGGATGGCAGGAAGCCGACACACGGGTCGGAAAATCATCGGATTTGGTCAGATCCGGGTGCAGCACGAGCGGCTGGCCACCATTGCCAAAGAACCTTCGGTTGCCCGTGTCCAGGTAGCTTTCCGCCGGAAGTCCTTCGGCCAGCAGTATGGCATGTTCGTCGAGCTCGATATGCAGATATTCGACGATTGGTCGCCTGATATCCTGTCGGATCGTGGTTCCGTTGACGAGTTGCCGAGCGCAGATCAGCTTACCGTCGAACAGGATGGCATGGTCTGGCGAGACCAGCAGATCGACGCGCGGGACGTTGTCGGCCACCGCATGCCGACAAACGCGGATCGGCACGACTGTATCCGGTCGCGGGTGCGCGGCGATGTCGACGCGCCGCCGTCCAATCCATTTGATTGGCTGCTGGATGATTTTGCTGCCGGACAGAGTGGCGACCATCTCACCTGGCAGCAGGCTTTCAATCGTTCGTTCGCCATCTGAGGTCAGGATGTGCGTGCCTGCTACGTAACACACACTGGAGAGGAAAAGTTCGGTACCTCCGCTGCCATCTGACGCGGTATGTGCTGCCCAACCTCCGGCGACTATTCCACTGATTCCTGAGAGGGCAAGTGTGTCGCCATTTGACATGACGACGCTGCCAGTCGTGCCGGCCCCGCTGCCGCCGCTCGAGATGCTGACGCTCTGATTGCCAAAATCAAAGAAATTCGTCGGAGTGGTTGTCGAATTTCCTGCATTTAGGCCAGACAGATCGAACGTGATGTGGGTGTCATCCAAGGAGTTATTGTATTCGAATTCACCATTGGGTCCGAGAAAGCTGGCCGAAAGGCTGTCGCCGTAGTATAGTGCCCCGGTGGTTTCGAACACGGACAACGAAGAGTTCGAAATGACGATGTGGGTTGAGGTGCCGGCAAGCGAGCCCGCGACGTTGAGCTTCGCGCCGACGGCCGCCAATGTTCCGGTCCCGGAAAGCGCCGCGAAGTTGAGAGTGGCGCTACCGGTTGTGGCCTCAATCGTACCGTTCAAGGCGATCGGGGCGGAGTCCGAACCGACAGCAGTGCCGTTTCCGGTTAAGTTCACCAGTCCATTGAGTGTTGCGTCGTAGTAGCTCATACCATTGAAGGTCGATATGCTAGCGCTGTTGTTGATGTCTATGGTGGTTCCCGCCGCAGCGATCAGACTTCCAGCATTGAATACCGAACCCGAGGCTGTGACATTAATCGTTCCCGCAATCAAATCGGTCGTGCCGTTGACAGTGAGTGTGTCGTTCGCACTGAAGCTCAGGACCACGGCTGCGCTATTGATCGTCAGGTCGTTGACGGTCTCCGAGGCTTCATTGTAGGTTACCGTGTAACCTGAGCCAGTTGCGTTGATCGTTGCCGTGTCACCACCGGCAGATCCGGGGATCCCATGTGGATTCCAATCGGAGGCGTTGCCCCAATTACCATTGACAGCACTTGCCCATGTATAAGACGTCATCGCGATCACCTTCCTGTCGACCGTTGGAGGGCAGCCGAGCCACAAATCCGCATCTGGCCTGACCGCGTATTCGAACTCAGTCCGTGGATCCTCAGACCAAAAGTCGTAAATTCTGTGCGTAGATCTTCGGCCATTGACGCCCAGATCTAGACGCTTGCGTTTTCGGTCGTGCGAATGCTCACAACGTTGATACCAAGTCGCATAAAGACTGACTCTCGATGGCCAGTCACGTCATGGATGGTGCAGGCGCGTCATCGACGACTTCGCCCCATGCCGCAAGGAAACGGCGTGAATGTCGACCGTCGTCGCCATAACGAGGATAGCACTGGCGGTATGTCAGCCTTCAATTGACTTAGTATAATTTATCTGGGGTTGACACTATGCAAAAACGGCAATTGAACGTGCGAGATCGTCCGCCAGAGTGACTGAAGAGCGGCTGCTCTTCGTCAGCCGGACACCGAGCGCAGCGGGTACCCAGACGATGCACCGACAATCAAGCTCAGCTCGAGAGCGTATCGATATCAACCTGAATTCGGCAGTTGCTGCCCAGTTGTACCCGTCAAATGACTAATTTGAGTCTATACCATCATGAATAGGGTATCCACGGAACGGTTGACGAATATGTTGTGATTTCCAACGGGCTGGCGTTCAACCGCCGGATCCGGGGTCACCGGCCCGCTCGCTGTCCTTTGGTGTCAACCACGGGATGCCCAGTTCGGCGAACAAGACCACCTGCCCGGGCGACATCGCGACCCAGCGGGCCGGCGGCGCGGCGGCTGCGTCGCGTCGCGCGAGATGGCCGAGCGAGGCCAGCAACGCCCAATGCGGATGCGGAACCTCATGCCTCCTACACTGCCTGACACCGGCAGTAGTGGACTGGCCGTTACCGTGCCTGCGCGCTCGCCTCGCTCCGCGTTGCTCCGGCGCGGGCCGCCAACGCCGCGGCCATAAACGGGTCCAGATCACCGTCCAGCACTGCGTCCGGGTTTCCCTTCTCTAACCCGGTCCGCAGATCCTTCACCAATTGGTACGGCGCCAGCACATAGTTACGAATCTGGTGGCCCCAGCCAATATCGGTCTTGGCATCCTCCTGTGCCTGGGCGGCAGCCTCGCGCTTCTGCAACTCCGCCTCATACAAGCGCGCCTTCAACATCTGCATTGCCATGGCACGGTTGCGGTGCTGACTGCGGTCGGTCTGGCACGCCACAATGATGCCGGATGGAACATGCGTGATGCGGATCGCGCTTTCCGTCTTGTTCACGTGCTGCCCGCCGGCACCCGACGCGCGGTAGGTGTCAACCTTCAGGTCCGACGGATCGATCTGGATGTCGATATTGTCGTCCACCACCGGATACACCCAAACCGAAGCAAAACTCGTATGCCGCCGCGCCGCGGAATCGAACGGGCTGATGCGCACCAGCCGATGCACGCCGGCCTCCGTCTTCAGCCAGCCATAGGCGTTGGGTCCGGTCACCTTCATGGTCGCGGACTTGATGCCGGCTTGCTCGCCTTCGCTTTCCTCCAGCCATTCCACCTTGTAGCCGTGTTGCTCCGCCCAGCGCGTGTACATGCGCTCCAGCATCTCGGCCCAGTCCTGCGCCTCGGTGCCACCGGTGCCGGCGTTGATCTCGACATAAGCGTCGTTCATGTCGGCTTCGCCGGACAGCAGACTTTCGATCTCACGGCGCTTGGCGTCCTCGGCGAGCATGCGCAACTGCGCCAAACCGTCCTCCGCCATCCCCGCATCGCTGTCGGCCTCGGCCAGGGCAATCAGTTCCGCCGTGTCCGCAACGTCCGCTTCCAGCTTCTGCACCGCTTCCACCTGCGCTGCGAGATGGTTGCGCTCGCGCATCACCGTCTGCGCTGACGCGGAGTCGTTCCACAGCGCTGGATCCTCGGCGCGGTGATTCAGCTCGGCGAGGCGAGCTTGCGCGGCATCCCAGTCAAAGATGCCTCCTCAGCAGTGCCACCGACTGCCTGATCTGCTCCTGCAATGCATCCGATTCCGCGGACATCGAGGTAAATCCTTGCGATCCGATTTCCGTTGCGGCTTCGCGTCCTGATGCGAAGGCCCGGCTCAGTACAACCCGCCCAGCGACGTGTCCATGCCATTCCCGGCGCCGGATGCGCCACCCGGCGCGGCAGCCGGCGTGGTTCCAGGCACGGCCGATTCGCTGGCAACGCCCATGCCCATGTCGAGCGGCTGCGAAGCGCCCGGCACCTGGTCCGGCTTGAAGGCGTCAGTCACGGTGCCGTCGCGGCTCTGCCACGACGCCATCACCAACCCCGGCGGCTGCGGGAATTGCAGCACCGGCCGGCCTTTCAGCGCCTGGGCCATGTAATCGTGCCAGATCGGGCCGGCCACCGCCGCCCCTGTTTCGTTGTTACCCAGAGAGCGCGGCGTGTCGAAGCCTGCCCATACTACCGTCACCAGGTCCGGCGTGAACCCGGCGAACCAGGCGTCGTTGAAGTCCTCCGACGTGCCGGTCTTTCCCGCGATCGGCCGCCCAAGATCCTTCGCGACCGGTACACCTGTGCCGCGCTGCACCACCCCTTGCATCATGGTCAGCAACTGATAGTCGCTCTGTGGATCGGCCACCACCGGGCGGTTGTCCACGATCTGCGGCGGCGCGTCCGGGTTGCTGCATTCGCAGGTCAGGCCTGCCGGCCGCCAGACCACCTGGCCATCCTGGTCCTGTACGCTGTCGATCAGCGTCGGTGTGACCAAGCGTCCGCCCTCATCCAACGACGCATACGCGCCGGCCTCTTGCAGCACCGTCGTGCTCACCGCGCCCAGCGCCGCCGGGAGCACCTGCGGCATGCTGGTAACCTCGTGGAAAGCGATGGCGGTATTGGCGATGGGACCCATGCCGATCCAGCGCGCAAGCCGCAGCGTCACCAGATTGAGCGATTGCTCCAGCGCGACCTGCAACGAGGTGGGCCCCCCGAAATTGCGCTCATAGTTGCCCGGCCGCCACTCGCCATTGGGGGTATTCACCACGATCGGTGCATCGAGGAACCGCTGGCTGGGCGACAGGCCGCGTTCCAGCGCGGTCAGGTAGACGAACGGCTTGAAGCTGGAGCCGGGCTGACGTTCCGCCATGGTGGCGCGGTTGAACTGGCTCTGGTCGTAGCTCCAGCCGCCGACCATCGCCACCACGCGCCCGGTTGTCGGGTCGAGCGATACCAGTGCGGCTTGCACCTGCGGGATCTGCCGCAACGTGAGATGAACAGGTGCCTGGGACACGCCGGCTGCGGCCGAGTCGGCCGGTTGCACCATCACCACGTCGCCCGGCTGCATGACATCCGCGATCTTGCGCGGCGCGGGCCCGGGCTTGCCGTCTTGTACCGGGCGCGCCCAGGCGATGTCGGCCAACGCGATCACACCTGTGCGCGGTATCGGCGGCTGGTTGATGCCCGGGGCGGGCTCCAGCCAGCCTAGCCTGGCTGCGGAATCCGACTCCGAGAGCACGACGCCGAGCCGCCAATCCCGCAGCATGCCGGCAGGAGGGGTGACCTTCGCCAGCGCCGTGGCCCAATCGTCGCTTCCTTTGCCCTGATCTGCCTTCATCAGCGAGACAGCGGCCAGGCCGAGGTCGAGATGTGTCACCGGCCCGCGCCAACCTCCCAATTTGCGGTCGTATGCCATCAGCCCGTCACGCACCGATTTCTCGGCGACATCCTGCAGGCGCGGGTCGAGCGTGGTGCGGACCTGCAGCCCGCCCTCCGTCGTCTCTTCCGGACCGAATTTCTGCAGCAATTCCTGCCTTACTTCCTCCGTGAACCACTCCGCGCCGGGGACTGGCGCCGGGTGGTGGAACTCGGTCGGCACGATCGGCTGCTGCTGCGCCGCCTTAGCCTGTGCGCGCGTGATGAAACCGTCATCCGCCATGCGGTCCAGCACCCAGTCGCGCCGGATCTTTGCCGCGTCCGGGTGCTTGAATGGGTTGTAGTTGTTCGGTCCCTTCGGCAATCCGCCCAGGAAGGCCGCTTCCGCCAGCGTGAGCTGGTCAAGACCCTTGTTGAAATAGGCCTGCGCTGCAGCGGCGACCCCGTACGAATCCATGCCGAGGTAGATTTCGTTCAAATACAGCTCCAGGATGCGCTGCTTCGACATCACCTCTTGCATGCGCATCGCCAGGATGGCTTCGCGGATCTTGCGCGCGAGCGTCACCTGGTTGCTGTCCAGCAGCATGTTCTTCGCTACCTGCTGGGTAATGGTGGAGGCACCGAGAGGCCGGCGGCCGGACCCGAGATGCATCAGGTCATAGATGCCGGCGCGTACGATCGCGAGCGGGTCGATGCCGCCATGCACCCAGAAATCCTTGTCTTCGGCGGCGAGGAAGGCGCTCGTGACAGTGGACGGAATCTCGCTGAGCGGCACGTAGATACGGCGCTCGGCGGCGAGGTCGGTGACAAGCTGGCCGTTGCT
>Ga0335072_10003450_pt1 | contig 23832 bp, 17 predicted proteins | sample Lox_Sample_21_FD_206725 | JGI IMG/M metagenome (GOLD analysis project Ga0335072, IMG submission 206725) | Soil microbial communities from Loxahatchee National Wildlife Refuge, Florida, United States - Lox_Sample_2.1 | ecosystem: Environmental > Terrestrial > Soil > Wetlands | place: USA... | reverse complement strand
CACCGCGGCACGATGGGATGCGCGCAAACCACGCACGGCCGGCATCACGCGCCTTGCCGCGGCGCCGCCATATCGTGTCGCGCATGGGAAAGCCCGCATCCATGGCAAGCTGAATGAGGCCGTGCGCCGTACCGGGCAAGATGCGACGCAAGGCAATGCCGGGCCGATTCACGCGGGTCCCAGCGACATCGCTGCGGCCAGAGGCGTGCAGGCAGCACGGCCGGACCCGCCGCTCGCCTGTCGTTTTGGAATCCTTCGCCCGTGACCTCGGGCTGGTGCCATGGCGGCCGTCCGCTATGGTGCCTGTGCCCGCCCGGCACTCGCCCACACGACGGAGGAAACGCGCGATGATCGACGGCCTACAGATCGGCTTCAACCTGCCGATCAGCGGCGCCATGGCAGACCCGGCGGCGATGGCGCGCGTCGCGCGCGAAGGCGAGGCGCTGGGCTTCGACTACCTGACGCTCACCGATCACATCGCCATCCCGGACATGCGTGCCCCCGGCTATCCCTATTCCGAATCCGGCGAATTCTACGGCACCTCGCCCGGCCACCGGCATGAGCAACTGATCGCCACGTCGTGGATCGCAGCGAAGACCGAGCGCATCCGCCTGGTGCTCGCGGTGATGGTGGTACCGCATCGGCCCGCGGTGCTGGCGGCGAAAATGCTTGCCAGCATCGACGTGCTGTCCAACGGGCGGCTGGTCGTCGGCGTCGGCGCCGGATGGCTGAAGGCGGAGTTCGACGCGGTGGTGAGCACGCCGTTCGCCGAGCGCGGCGCCGTCACCGATGCCTATCTCGATGCCTTCCGCACGCTGTGGACCGAGCAACGTCCGCATATCGGCGGGTCATATGTTGCCATGGACGGGCTGGTGTTTGATCCGAAGCCGCTGCAGAAGCCCTATCCGCCGATCTGGGTGGGCGGCGAAAGCGGCCCGTCGATGCGCCGCGCCGCACGCATCGGCGACGCCTGGTATCCGATCGGCAGCAACCGCAATCACCTGCTCGATTCCCTGCCGCGGCTGGAAGCGGGGATTGCGCGGCTGCACCGGATGGTGCGCGAGGCGGGACGCGATCCCGCTTCCGTGGGCGTGGTGTATCGCGTCAAGCGTCATGCGATTGCGATGCCGCCGGCATCGGATGGCAACCGCCGGCTGTTCTCGGGCAGCATCGCGGACACGATCGCCGATCTCCGCGCGCTGCGTGGTATCGGTGTGACCGGGCTGGATTTTGATTTTGAGCAGGATGATGCCGACGGCGTGATCGACGGGATGCGGAAGTTCACAACCGACGTCGCCGCACGCGTGTAAAGCCGCGGTTGCGCCGGCAGTACACCTCTCTCGCGCCGCGCTGTTCGCGCGGCGCGGGAGAGGTTTTCGGGGTTACCGGTTGGCGGTTGCGTTCTCGCGCTTCTGCTGGGCGGCTTCGGCACGGTTACGGAACAGTGTATCGGCTTGCTGCTTCTGCGCCGGAGTCAGCGAGGCGTAAAGCGAATCGAACGCCGGCACCAGCTTCTGCACGTCTCGTGCCCGCATTTTCTCGATCTTCGCATACGACTTCATGTTGTCCACGGCATTCATCGAATCGAACTGCTGCGCCCGCTGCTCATAGGCCTGATCGAGCTCGCGTGCGTTCGCGCGCATCACCCGCGCGAACTTGTTCCATGACGCCTCCTGTTTGGCCGTGATGTTCAGTTGCGCGTGCAGGTCGGCGATGCGTTGCTGCGCGATCTGCTCCAGGTTCTCGGGCGTCGCGGGCTGGGTACCCGGCGCGGCCGCGGCGGTGCCGCCGGCGGTGTTGGCCTGTGCCGTCCCGGGCGCGGTGGCGGCGGCGTTCGTGTCCGTGCCCGCGGCGGCCGTCGTGGCGGTGGCAGCGAACGCGGCCGTGGCCGTCCCGCCGGCCAGCCCGGCGGCGAGAAGCAATGCCATTGCAGATCGGGCAAGCAGCGAGGCTTTCATGGGGGTCTCCGTCCGGTGATCGTGAGTGCGGCGTAGCCAATAACATTGGCCGAGATTGTGGCGGCGAAGACCGTCTCTCGGGATCGTGTTCACCCGCTGCCCGCCAGCACACCCGCCGCCACGCCACGACAGAATATACGGAGTCGCAACGTATGCGTGCAAAACGGCGCGCCAGGCGGAACAGTGGGATGCCGGTGCCATGTCGGCGGGTAGTGGGTTTTTGCATGCGAGCGAACGTGAACAGGCTCTCGGTTTCGCGCGTTGTGCGATCGCAACAGCGGCGGGCATTCTAGACGAAGGTTGCCATTTCGGAAGGAAACGCCGTATGTCTGGATCGACGTGGACCTGGATCGGGGGGACCAGTACGGCCTGGGGCAACCCGGGCAATTGGAGCCCCGATAGCGTCCCGGCATCGGGTAGCACGATCGAAATCAATGGCGCCAGCGAGCCGCACGTCCTGACGCTGACCGGCACCGAGCTGAACGGCGATACGATCAACCTGTCGAATGTCGGTGCGGTCGATTTTGCCAACGGCGCGACGCTGGACGGGCTGTCGACCGTGACCGGTGCCAACGGCGTGATCGGCGTCAGCGGCGTGTTCACCGACTACGGCAACATCCAGGCTACCAGCGGCCAGACGCTGGTGGTTTCCATGCAGGCGGGTTCGACGCTGGTCTCGAACGGTCCCGATTACACCGGCCCGGGCACCGATGTCGGCATCAACAACGGCCTCGCCGGCTATTTCAACGGCGGCACCTTGTACGTGCTGGGCGGTACCCTGGATAACCAGGAAGTTCACGTCAACGGCGGCTATGTCGACGTGACGTCGGCGCTGGAGGGCAACGACGAGCTTTCGATCGACGGCGGCATGCTGGAAATCGCCCAGCAATCCACGGTGTCGCCGTCGCAGATCACATTCATCAACGCCGACACGTCCACCCCCAGCACCCTGAAGCTCGACACGCCCGCTTTGTTCGATGGCGACGGTGCCGGCAAGATCTACGCCTTCATGACCGGGGACACGATCGATATCGGCGCCGAGAGCGTTGGCACGATCGTCTACAACGTCGATCCGGTCTACAGCATCGGCACCCTGACGCTCGAGAACACCAGCGGCAGCACGCTGCTGACGGCGCAGTTCATCGGCGGCGACGCGACAAACTTCGAAACCGGCACGTTTGCCGTGAGCGGCACGACCGCCGGCAGCTTCCAGGTGGCGAGCGCGGGTGGCGACACGCTGATCAGCGAGGCAACATCGCCAGGCACCATCACCACGCCGCCGCCAGGCCCGGCGACCTGGAGCTGGAATGGCGGCACCGGCGCATACAACGTCAGCAGCAACTGGACCGCGACCTCCGGCACGAACGTGGCCGGCTATCCGGTCAATGGCGACAGCGCCATCGTTCCCAGTGGCACCGTGGAATTCACCGGCGCCACGCTGGACCTGCAAGGCCTGAACCTGGGCGGCGCATCAGGCGGCGGCGTTGTCCTGGCCAGTGGCAGCAGCCTGGAGGTCAATACCGGGCTGCTGATGCTTGGACTATCGGCGCTCGCCGTCGATGGCACATCGGCGATGCAGCTTGGCACCGGCGGCAGCGGCACCGCCGGCGCCGTGACGATCGATGCCGGCGAATCGCTGGTTGGCACCGGCGTGGTGAGCGCGGCCATCATCGATAACGGCGAGATTGCCGCATCCAACGCCGCCGCCCCTGGCGCATCGACCGGCGGCACGCTGGCGGTTGCCGGAACCGTCAGCGGCAGTGGCGGGATCACGCTGGCGGCCGGCAGCACGTTGAAGCTGGACGGCGCGTTGCAGACCGGGCCGTCGATCATGTTTGCCAGCGGGGCGGCCGAGACATTGGTGCTGGGATCGCCGGGAACCGCACTGAACAATCCGGTCGACGGTCTCGCCTATGGCGACACGATCGAATTCGGCAATGGGATGACCATCAGCAGCGCATCCGCTGTCAATGCCAACACAATCGCGGTGAATTTTTCGGCAGGCGGTACCACGGGTGTCTACAATCTCACCGATGCCAGCTTCGCCGGCGGGCTCACGCCCTATTTTTCCACCGGCGTGGATTCGTCGACCGGTGACGACTATGTCAAGGTCGGCGCCGCGATATCTGCGCCGAACGACTTCAACGGCGATGGCACCAGCGATCTGCTGGTGACCGACGGGTCGGGCGATATTGTCACCTGGTCCATCCAGAATGGCACGCTCAGCGGGTCGCCAACCTATTTTGCCACCGCGACGGATGGCTGGTCCTATCTCGCGACCGGAAATTTCTATGGCTACGGGTCCACCGCCATCCTGGTCACCGATGGCTCGGGCGATCTAGTGGATTGGAAAAGCCAGAACGGCACCATGAGCGGTTCGCCGACCTATATAGGGTCCACCATCGATGGCTGGAGTTATGCCGGCACCGGAGACTTCACCGGCAATGGCAACACCGACATCCTGGTCAAAGACGGTTCGGGCGACCTGGCCTATTGGCCGATCACGAACGGCACCCTCAGCGGGTCGCCTACCTATATCGGCACGGCGACGGACGGCTGGCACTTCCTTGCCACCGCCGACCTGCACGGCACCGGCACGAGCGATATCCTGGTGACCGACAACAGCGGCGATATCGTCGACTGGTTCGTGCAGAACGGTGCCATGAGCGGGTCACCGACCTATGTCGGCACGGCAACGGACGGATGGAGCTTCCTCGGCACCGGCGATTTCACCGGCAACGGTACCGACAACCTGCTGCTGACCGACGCATCGGGCGACCTGGTGTACTGGCCGATCAAGAATGGCACTCTCAACGGATCGCCCAGCTACATCGGCACGCTGACCGACGGCTGGTCCTATCTCAGTACCGGCGATTTCTATGGCAACGGCACGTCGGATATCGCCGTGCAGAACACGTCGAGCGGCGCGATCGCGATCTGGAAGATCAGTGATGGCGCGCTGAGCGGCTCGCCGAGCTATGTCGGTTCCGCGATCGATGGCTGGCATCCGATCGCGGGCACATGATTATTTCCGCTTATGCATCCAGGGGGGCCCCGGCACGGGAAGGCCGGGGTCCGCGCGGCGCCGTTGTGACGATATCGGAACGTGATAGGCCGGCATCCAGGCGCCGGAGCGCGGCCAGAAGCCTGGGCAATTTCCCCGGCACCGCGGAAAGCCAGAGCCGGATGCGGCGCCGGGTGCGATAGAACGTGACGAGTGCGCCGTCGCGCCGCAGCGAGAGAACCCCCAGGCGCAGATAGTGCGAAGCACCCCGCGTAACGGTCTCGTAGCCAACCGGAGCAGGCGTGAAACTGCAGCGCCAATAGGCACCAATGGTCGTGAGGCCATGCGTGCCCAGGGCACGGGTATGCGGGATGCCTGACAGGGAATAGTACTCGAAGCTCGTGGGTGTCTGGGCGAGCGACTGGAAGAGAAGCAGCAGTGTCTCCTCGGCTTCCGAAGTTCGCAGCCAGGGAGCCAGAGAAGCCGCGCCGCGGCAGAACGCCAGGGCCTCGCGGCGGATCGCGGCAGCGAATACCTGGCGTACGGCTTCGCTTGCCATGTCGGTTTGCGAGAATACCGGGGCCACGGCGCCCTGTTCCCGGATCATCCGGATGGCCTGCGGATGCAGCGTGATGAACGGCAATTCGAGCAATTCAACGGCGTCGGCGTGGATCTCCTTCCAGGGCGAGGCAACGCCGCGCTCGAACAGAAAGGACCGGATCATGTCGTGATGATAGGCGTGGTCCACGGTGCCGACGTAGTAACCGCGGATCTTCCCGCCCGCCAGCATCTCCAGCCGGCGATGCGTGCTGAGCGCCCAGCCGCAATCGACCAGCGCGGCATCCGGATCGGTCAGGCGCAATTGCTTCACATACGCGGCGAGCGCCTCGGATTCCTCGCGCGCGATGCTCACCAGGATTTCCCGGCAATGCCGCAGCGCGCCCGCGAAGCGTTCGATCTCCCTGATGTTGGAAATCTCGCGATCGAGATCGATCATCCCGTCCAGCGCTTCCAGCAGGAGCGCTTCACGCTGCAGTTGCAAGCCGGTGATCACCTCGCGGGCACAGGCGCCCAGACCCGAACTTGCGATATGTAGACATGTCGCCGCAAATTCCTGCTCGAGTACCGCCATGAGGCACATGCGCCGGGAGCTGTGCACGACCACCCGTTCCGCCGAGCTGCCGAGTGCATCGAGGATGGTATCGACGGCATACCCGTCGCGCGCAAGCAGATAGAGCCGCTTGACCCCTTCCAACTTGCGCATCTGTTCTATCCACATTGCGAAACCGAGCAGCATCGGGCCGGCGTACATCCGGCCGAACAGGGCGGCGCCTTCAAGTTCCTGCGCCGGGGCGTTGGCAATGGCGGTCTGACCCAGCGTCAGTGCGGCAAACAGATTGCCTTCCATGGCGGCAACGCGGCTGATCGCCTGTTGATTGTGGCGGGTATCGCGGAACAGCCGGTCGGAATTGCCGGTCAAATACCAGGCGGTGCATCCGGCCTTCAGGGCCGATGTGAAGTCGGACAGCGGGTTGTCGCCGATGTGCAGGATCTCGCGCAGCTCGACGCCCAGGCAGCCGGCCACGTGTCCGAAGATATCGCCCTGGTGCTTTGACTCGCCGGCCTCGCCTGAAACGAACACCTTGCACAGCGAAAACCCCGCGGCCTCCAGGCACTCCTCGACGAACTGGCCGGGCAGGTAGGTATCGGATACCGCGACGATCGTCGCCCCGGCGGCGCTGGCGGCTTCGAATATGCTCCAGATCGCCGGATTGGGCCGCAGCACCAGCCGTTCCGCGTCCAATTCCGCCGCCATCAAGGATTGCCAGACTTTGCCTACATCTTTCCGAAGTTCCCGGTAGATGTCATGCAGTCCGATCTCCCGGTGGCCGCATTGCTCATGATTCCGCTCCCGCGCGCGGGTTTCCGCGGCAATCCGCAGGCGCGGGAAGCGTGGCAACCGCGCGCGGCGCGCCACCAGCTCGAAAACGTCAACCGGCCGCGCGAGCTGGCGCACCAGAAGCGTGTCGAATACGTCGAACGAGACGACGTTATGTGTCCGGATCAACTGCCATAGCTCGGCCGGCACCCGGGGTTCGGCAATTGTCATTTGCGGCAATAGGGCAGCAGGGCGATCCGTCGCCAGCCTGGGTTCGGTTATCTCGATGGACACGTCTCTTCCCACACTGTGCGGTCCCCGGCCTCGGAATTCGATGCTGGCCCGGACCGCATAGAGCATGCCCAGCATCCGCATGCCGCGATTATCGCGATCGAGCGAGACAGGTATAATCGTACCTAATTTTTCGATATACGATCGGATAAGCGTATCGCAGGAAGTTGACCGGCGATGGTCGCAGGTTTGTGACCATGCCGGTCCGCGCGTTCTAATCGGCAGTTCTTCAAAGCGAATTTACGGCAACAGCACCGCCGCGCCCTGCAATTTGCCGGCGCGAAGATCGTCCAGCGCCTGGTTCGCCTGGTCCAGCGCATAGGGCAGCGGACGTGTCAGTACCGGTACCTTCGGAGCCAGCGCCAGGAATTCCTCGCCGTCGCGGCGCGTGAGGTTGGCGACCGATCGCACCACGCGCTCGCCCCACAGGATGTCGTACGGAAACCCGGGGATCGGGCTCATGTGGATGCCGGCGCACACCACGGTGCCGCCGCGTTCGGTGGCGCGCAGTGCCGCCGGCACCAGCGGACCGACCGGGGCAAAGATGATGGCGGCATCCAGCTTCTCCGGCGGCGGCTGATCGGAGCCGCCGGCCCATACCGCGCCGAGGCCACGCGCGAAGCTCTGCGCGTCGATATCGCCGGGGCTGGTGAACGCAAACACGCGGCGTCCCTGCCAACGCGCGACCTGCGCGATGATATGGGCCGCCGCACCGAAGCCGTACAGGCCGAGCCGCTCGGCATCGCCCGCCATGCGCAGCGCGCGGTAGCCGATCAGGCCGGCGCACAGCAGCGGCGCGGCGTGGCTGTCGTCGTAGCGTTCGGGGATGGGAAAGCAGAAGCGGTGATCGGCGACGGTGTATTCCGCGTAGCCGCCGTCGATCTGGTAACCGGTGAAGCGCGCTTGCTCGCACAAATTCTCCCGCCCGGCACTGCAGAATTTGCAGACGCCACAGCAGAAGCCAAGCCAGGGTACGCCGACGCGGTCGCCGACGCGGAAGCGGTCCACGCCTTCGCCTAAGGCGGCGATGGTGCCGACGATCTCGTGGCCCGGGATCAAGGGCAGCTTTGGTTCCGTGAGTTCGCCATCCACGACGTGGAGGTCCGTGCGGCAGACGGCGCAGGCATGGACGCGGATCAGCACCTGGCCGGCGCCCGGCGTGGGGATCGCGATCGCCGCAAGACGCAGTTTCCGCTGCGCCGCATCGAGCAGCATCGCGCGCATCGCATCAGGCATCGGGAGACCTCCAATCGGGCCGCAGCAGCGCGTACAGCAACATGTCGCGCGCCTGGCCGTCGACGAACAGCCAGTCGCGCATCAGGCCTTCCTGCCGGAAACCGAGGCGCGCGGCGAGCTGTCGCGATGCCGCATTGGCGGGTTCGATATGCGCCTCGATGCGATGGGCGTCCAGCGTGGTGAAGCAGTGCGCCAGCAGGGCATGGGTGGCTTCGGACGCGAAGCCCTGCCGCCACCACGGCCGGGCCAGGATCCATCCCAACGCCAGGCGCCGATGCCATGGCTGGCGCAGGTGGTAGTTCACCGCGCCGATGAATTGCCCCGTATCGCGCAGCGTCACCGCGAACATGGCGTGCCATTGCGGATCGACGTTCAGCGAACGGCGCAACCATGCGGCCGTTTCCGGCTCATCGCGCGACGGCAGCGAGTCCCAGAAGCGCATGGTCTCCGCGTCGCCATAGGCGAGGTGCAAAGCGGGCGCATCCGTCTCCGCGATGCGGCGCAGCGTCAGGCGATCGGTGTGCAGCACGGGAACATTGGGGGGTTCGTTCATCGCGCTGGTCCTTCCGCTGGCGGTGCATATGCCGGCGCGGCTGTCGGCGCCATTGGCGTGACCTGGCGCTGTGGCCAGCTTCCGCCGCATACGCTCAAACTGGGCATCGATGCCACTGTTGCGACGCCGTTCTGAAGATCCGCGCGCTCCTGCGGAAGGTTCGTATCTTATCGCAGCCAGCCGGCGGCACAGCTGCAGCCGCTCTTATCGCAGCCAGCCGGCGGCACAGCCGCAGCCGCCGGCCCATCCAGCATGCCACGTGGCGCATCCGCCTGCTCGATCGCGACTCGACTCGGGGCAAAAGTTCTTTATATGTTCCCGACTCCGCGTGGTGGCGCAGGAGCCAGGGTGGAACAAATTCTCACGACAGCGGCCCGTCTGGCCGCACTGAAGGCCAGCATCGCCCGCATCGGGCAGCCGGCAAGAACCGCGGGGACCACCCTCCCCTTCGGGGTGGCCGCCGTCGATGCCCGCCTGCCCGGCGGCGGCCTCGCCCTGGGCGCCTTGCATGAGGTCGGCGGCGGCGGCGCGGACATCGAGCATGGCGCCGCCGCGGCCCTGCTGATTGCCGGCATCCTGGCGCGCCGCCCCGGCCCGGTGCTGTGGCTGCTGGAACGCCCGGACTTGTTCGCCCCCGCGCTGGATGCCGCCGGCCTGCGGGCGGATCGGGTCATCTACGCCGAGGCCGGCAAGCCAGCGGCCGTGCTGCAAGGCATGGAGGAAGGACTGCGTCATCCCGGCCTGGCCGGCGTCGCCGGCGAACTGTCCGGGCGCCTGACGCTGACCGCCTCGCGCCGCCTGCAACTGGCGGCAGAGTCGTCCGGCACGCTGTGCTTCGCGCTGCGGCGCAGCCGGCGACACGACGACCCAATGCTTGCGGAACCCACCGCCGCGGTCACCCGCTGGCGTGTCGCCGCCCTGCCCTCGCCGCCGGTGCTGGCGCATGCGCCGCAGACGCCCGGGCTGGCGCGGCCGCGCTGGCGGCTGGATCTGCTGCGCTGCCGCGGCGGCGAACCTGCATCCTGGATCATGGAGGCAACCGATGCGACGGGTCATCTCGGTCTTCCTGCCGACCTGGCCGACCGACCGGCTGCGGCGCCACCCGAGCGCCGCCGTGCCGCCGCCGGATAAGCCGCTGGTCACCGCCCTGCATGACGGCCGTCGCCAGGCGGTGGCTGCCGCAGACCGCGTGGCCCGGTCGCTGGGGCTGACGCCGGGCATGCCGCTCGCCCAGGCGCAGGCGCTGGTGCCGGGCCTGGCGGTGGTGCCGGCCGAGCCGGAAGCCGATGCGCGGGGGCTGGAGGAACTGGCGGCCTGGTGCCTGCGCTATGCGCCGCTGACCGCGCCGGACCAGCCCGCCGGCATCTGGATCGACGCCACCGGCTGCGCGCATTTGTTCGGCGGTAAGAGCGCGATGCCGGCCTCGGGCGAGAGCACGATGCTGGCCGCGGGCGAAGCCGCGGTGCCGGCCGCGGGCGAAGCAGCGATGCTGGCCTCGGGCGAAGCCGCGATGCTGGCCTCGGGCGAAGCCGCGATGCTGGCCGATATCGTCGCGCGGCTGGCGCAAGGTGGCATTGCGGCGCAGGCAGCGATTGCCGACACCCCTGGCGGCGCCTGGGCGGTCGCTCGCTACGGCGGGCCGTCCTTCGCGGGAACGGCCGTTACCGTGGTGCCCGCTGGCGACACGGCGGTCGCGCTGTGCCCCCTGCCGGTCGCCGCGTTGCGCCTGGACGCGGCAACGGCGGCTGGCCTGGTCCGGCTCGGCTTCGACCGCATCGGCCAGGTGCTGCAAGCACCCCGCGCGCCGCTCGCGCTGCGGTTCGGCCAGGCGCTCACCCGCCGCCTCGACCAGGCTCTGGGCCGCGTCAGCGAGCCGATCGAGCCCATTGCCCCGCCCGGCATGGTCGCCGCCCACGTAGCGTTCCCGGAACCGCTGCTGACGCCGGAGGCTTTGTCCACCGTGATCGCCCGCCTGACCGTCCTGGTCTGCGCCGAGCTGGAACGGCGCGGGCAGGGCGCCCGGCGGCTGGATTTGCGTTTCGAGCGGGTCGATCGCACGCAGCAGGCGATCTGCATCGGCACCGCGCGTCCGAGCCGCCGTCCCGCCCATCTGGCCCGGCTGCTGAACGAGCAATTGGAACGCATCGATCCGGGACTGGGCATCGAGGCCATGCGGCTGGTGGCGCGACTGACCGAGCCGTTGGCGTTCGGGCAGCCGCGGGGTGATCTGATCGGCGGGGAAGATGCCGGCGCCGATGTGTCGGTGCTGGTCGATCGCCTGGTGAACCGGCTGGGCGCCCGCAAGGTGTACCGCGCCGCGCCGGTGGAGAGCGATGTGCCGGAACGCAGCGTGCGCCGCATCGGCCCGCTGAGTCCGCCGGCACGCACGCGCTGGCCGCCTGCCTTGCCGCGTCCCACCCGCCTGTTGCATCCGCCGCAGCCGGTGGAGGCGCTGGCGATGCTGCCCGACCATCCGCCCGCGCAATTCACCTGGCGCCGGCGGAAGCATCGGATCCGGCGCGCGGACGGCCCCGAGCGCATCGGCGGCGAATGGTGGAAGCACGATCGCGAGCGCAGTGCGATGCGCGACTACTGGCAGGTGGAAGATGAAGACGGCCGTCGCTTCTGGTTGTATCGCAGCGGCGATGCGGTCGATCCCGCCACCGGCGATCTGCGCTGGTTTCTGCATGGGGTGTTCTGATGGCCGCGGGAAAGAGCGGCGGGATATGGCTCTGTCAGTGCCCACAGTTTCTGGCAAGTTTATCGCAGAGGAAGCGGAGACGCAGAGTCCGCAGAGAAGAATTTCACAATCTATCTCGGTCGGCGTTTATTGCAGTGGCGCATGTGAGTCTGTTGTCGCTGTCACGTGGTGCGCATGCCCATGACCCACGGTTCTGACCTTCGTCCCGCGACTCCAGAAGAAATCGCCGAAGCATTGTCCTTCGCGTTGCGCTTCAAAGGACGAAAGCCGTTTCTGCAAGCGAGCAGCCTGATGGCGCAGATCACGGCAGCGCATCTGGTTGAACATTTGCAACGCTGCGGTTTCCGGCTGATGAAAGTCCCGGATGAAGTCGGACCCAGTGCGAGCCACCATACGCCGTCGGGGGAAGGGAACCAGTCGTGAGCGTGCATGCACGGATCGGGTCGGCACGCGACATCTGTGTGCATCTGCGTGCATCTGCGGCAAACCTTTCTTCGCTCCGGCAGCCGATTGCCTTCGGAAGTACCCCGCGTCATTCATGCCACGAGCAGCAGAAAGAAGTTCTGCCGCAGATGCACGCAGATGCACGCAGACGTTCCGGTGCTGTTGGCAGCTTCGGGGCTACCTGTGATTTTTTCTGTGACCTCTGTGGCTTTGGCTTTTTCTGTGATCTTTGTGTTGAGATGCTTGCTTTGCTGCGCACCGCACAGGTTTGGCATGACCATCCTCGTACGGCGGTGCGCCATCCCCTCCCCCATCAAATTGCGATTGCCCGACCGTGACCGGATACGCCGAGCTCCAGGTCACCTCCAACTTCTCCTTCCTGCGCGGCGCGTCGCATGTCGAGGAACTGATGGCGCAGTCAAAGCTGATCGGCCTGCCGGCGATCGGCATCACCGACCGCAACACGCTCGCCGGCATCGCCCGAGCGCATCAGCGATCCCAGGATGTCGGCATCCGGCTGGTGGTCGGGTGCCGGCTGGATTTGAACGACAGTCCATCCGTTCTTGTCTACCCCACTGACCGAGCCGCCTATGCGCGGCTATGCCGCCTGCTCTCGATCGGCAAGGGCCGCGCCGGAAAAGGCGCCTGCGAACTCTCCTGGCAAGACCTTGCGGAACACAACGAAGGTCTGCTCTTCGTCCTGCTGCCGAACGCACCCGATGCCGCGCTCGCCGACCAGCTAACAAGGCTCCGCGCCGATTTCCCCAACCGCTGCTATCTGGCGCTGACCCTGCGCCGCCGCCCCGGCGATGCGGCACGATTGCAACGCCTGGCCGACGCAGCGCAGGCCGCACGCGTGCCAACCGTCGCGACCGGCGACGTGCTCTGCCACACGCCGGAACGGCGCATGTTGCAGGACGTCCTCACCTGCATCCGCGAGGGTTGCACCATCGACCAGGCCGGCTTCCGCCGCGAGCGCAGTTTCGATCGCTCCCTCAAATCCCCAACGGAAATGGCACGTCTGTTCGCCCGCCATCCCGACTCCGTCGCGCGCACCCTGGAAATCGTCGAACGCTGCCAGTTTTCGCTGACCGATCTGCGCTACCAGTATCCCGAGGAAGTCGAAGTCCCCTCGTTCACCCCCCAGCAGACATTGGAAAAGCAGGTCCGCCAGCATGCCCCGCAACGCTACCCCGCCGGCCTGCCCGACGACGTGGAGCACCAACTGCAGCACGAACTAAAGCTGATCGCGGACCTCGACTACGCGCCGTATTTCCTCACCGTCCACAGCATCGTCCGCTTCGCCCGTTCGAAAGGCATCCTCTGCCAGGGACGCGGCAGCGCGGCGAACAGTGTGGTGTGCTACATCCTCGGCATCACCAGCATCGACCCGGTGCAATCCGGCCTGTTGTTCGAACGTTTCGTCTCCGCCGAGCGCAAGGAACCGCCCGACATCGACGTCGATTTCGAACATGAACGCCGGGAAGAGGTCATCCAGTGGATCTACGACCGCTATGGCCGCGACCGCGCCGCCATCTGCGCCACCGTGATCCGCTATCGCGGGCGCGGCGCCATCCGCGATGTCGGCAAGGCGATGGGACTCACCGAAGACGTGACAAGCGCCCTCGCCCGCCAGGTCGGCGAATGGACCGAAGACGGCGTCGCCGACGAACGCGCCGCGGAACTGAACCTCAACATGCAGGATCGCCGCCTGCGCCTGACGCTGGAACTGGCGCGCGAACTGGTCGGCTTCCCGCGGCACCTGTCGCAACACCCCGGCGGCTTCGTCCTCACACGCGACCGGCTGGACGACCTTGTTCCGATCGAGCCGGCGGCGATGCAGGACCGCCAGGTCATCGAATGGGACAAGGACGACATCGACATTCTGCGCTGGATGAAGGTGGATGTGCTCGGCCTCGGCATGCTCGGCTGCATGCGCCGCGCGTTCGATCTGCTGGCCGAGCACCGCAACCAGCAACTGGATCTTGCCACCGTGCCGCCGGAAGACTCTTCCACGTACGCGATGATCTGCAAGGCCGACACGATCGGCGTGTTCCAGATCGAATCCCGCGCGCAGATGGCGATGCTGCCGCGTTTGAAACCGCGCACCTTCTACGATCTTGTCATCGAGGTCGCCATCATCCGCCCCGGTCCGATCCAGGGCGACATGGTGCATCCCTATCTCCGCCGCCGCGAAGGCAAGGAAAAGGCCGAGTTCCCCACTCCGGAACTGAAACGCGTCCTCGGCAAGACGCTCGGCGTGCCATTATTCCAGGAGCAGGCGATGCAGGTCGCGATCGTCTGCGCCGGCTTCACGCCCAGCGAGGCGGACCAGTTGCGCCGCTCCATGGCGACCTTCAAGGTCACCGGCGGGGTGGCGCATTTCAAGGACCGGTTGATCGCCGGCATGCTGGAACGCCACTACACGCGCGACTTCGCCGAGCAAACGGTGTCGCAGATCGAGGGCTTCGGCTCCTACGGCTTTCCCGAAAGCCACGCCGCCAGTTTCGCCCTGATCGCCTATGCGTCGAGCTGGATGAAATGCCACCACCCCGACGTGTTCTGCTGCGCGCTGCTGAATGCGCAGCCGATGGGATTCTACGCACCGGCGCAGATCGTGAGGGATGCGCAGGCGCATGGCGTGGAAATCCGCCCGGTCTGCGTCAATCGCAGCCGCTGGGATTGCACGCTGGAACGCCATGACGAGCAGCGTTTCCTCGCCGTGCGGCTGGGGCTGCGGATGGTAAAGGGACTGGCGAACGCGCATGCCGCGGAGATCGCCGCCGCGCGTGGCGATCGTCCCTATGCCTCGGTGGACGAGATGCAACGCCGCGCCCGCGTCCCGCCGGCGGCACTGGAGCGTCTCGCGGAGGCGGACGCGTTCCACAGCTTGCGGCTGGACCGGCGGCAGGCGCTGTGGGCCATCCGCGGCCTGCGCGACGACGTGTTGCCGTTGTTCGCGGCGGCCGATGCGGGACGCATCCCGCAGCCGGAGATCGTCGAGCCTTTGGTGCCGATCGTGCCCATGACGGCCGGGCGCAACGTGGTGGAGGATTACGGCAGCGTCGGCCTGACCCTGCGCCGGCATCCGGTCGCGTTCCTGCGCAACGATTTGCAATCGCGCGGCATCCTGCCCTGCGCTGCCCTGCTGACCAGCCGCGACCGCCAGCGCACCACCGTGGCGGGCCTGGTGCTGGTGCGGCAGCGTCCCGGCACGGCCACGGGCGTCGTCTTCATCACCATCGAAGACGAAACCGGCATCGCCAATCTCGTCGTCTGGTCCAGTCTGTTCGATCGGCAGCGCCGCATTGTGCTGGGAGCAAGCATGATGGCCTGCCGCGGGCGCGTGCAGCGCGAGGGCGAGGTGATTCACCTGGTGGCGGAGGAGCTGGACGATCTGTCCGATCTGCTGCGCAGCGTCGGGTATCGGGAAGCACCGGGGCCGGGAACGGCCGGCCGCGGCGATCGGCAGGTGCCGCAGGCGCTGTCCGATCGGCGGGGGGCTGTTGCCGGCCCGGCAATCGCCCCCGATGCGGCACCGGCAATGGAACGCGACAAAGGCCTGCGCTTGCAGACGCGGAGCTTCCGGTAGCGTTCGATCATCGCCTGCGACGTTTTCCGGCAGCGTTCGATCATCGCCTCCGGCGCCATGGCTTCGATCGCGACAGGCGGCCGGACACTACGCATGCCGCTTCGTCCACCGGCATGTGACAGCCTTGCGGCATGCCACGCCCGGGCTATGATGCTGCGTCGCAGCATAAGGAGGTTGGTCGTGCCATCGAATGAGCGGCTGCTTGCCTGGATCGAGCCCCATGGAGGCGACTGCCTGGTATCGTTTGTGGCTGAATCCGCGGCGGAGCGGCGGGCGCCGGCAACGCGGCGATGCGCCTCCCGCGACGAAGCCCGGCAATGGGTGATGCAGGAGGCCGACGCGGTACGCGCCGCAGTCGAATGGGTCGCCGAAGGCGCCATACGGGACCGCGCCCCGCACTGACCAAGCGCCCGTCCCCGCCAGGCGCCCGTCCCCGCCAGGCGCCCGTCCCCGCCAGGCGCCTGTTCCCAGCCGGGTGCCCGTTCCGGCCAGGCGCCGACCAGGCGCCCGCTCCGGCCAGGTATTGGGCCCGCCGGACGGAGACCAAGGCGGCACCGGCCGCCTGAACCGCGGCGGCCGTATTGCAAAGGCAATGGGTTGTCGCCGCGCCAGAAATGAATGCATGATGCCCGGACGAGGTAGTCGATGCCAGACGACGCGCCCGGGTCGCAGCCGCTTGTCCAAGCCGCGCATCGACTCGGCGCTGCCATCGACGACGCACGCTCGATACCCCTGCTTCTGCTGTGCCTGCTCGCGCTGATGATCGGACTGGTCGGCGGGTTCGGCGCGGTGGTATTCCGCGGCCTGATCGGCTTCGTGCATAACCTGCTGTTCCTCGGCCGCCTCTCGGCCGTCTACGATTCCAGCCTGTTCACGCCGATGTTCCCCTGGAACGGGTTCGTCGTTCTGGTGCCCGTGGTCGGCGCACTGGGCGTGACCTTCATCGTCACAAAGTTTGCGCCCGAGGCCAAAGGCCACGGCGTGCCGGAGGTGATGGACGCCATCTACTACCGGCGCGGCGTGATCCGGCCGATCGTCGCCATCGCCAAATCGCTGGCATCGGCCCTGGCAATCGGCAGCGGAGCCGCCGTCGGCCGCGAAGGCCCGATCATTCAGATCGGCTCGGCATTCGGTTCCACGGTCGGACAGTTGATCCGCATGCCCATGGGCCAGCGCATCACGCTGGTCGGCGCCGGCGCCGGGGCCGGCATCGCCGCAACCTTCAATACCCCGATCGGCGGCGTGTTGTTCGCGACCGAGCTGATGATGCCCGAGATCAGCGTCAACACGTTCCTGCCGGTGGCACTGTCCACCGGCACCGCGACATTCATCGGCCGGCTGTTCTTCGGCGACACCCCCGCCTTCGATGTGCCGGCCAATCTCTCACCCCTGCCGGCGGAGGCGCGCAGCGCGGTGATCCTGCTGCTCTACGTCGTGCTCGGCGCGGTGGTGGGCACCGCCGCTGCCGGATTCGTCCGCGGCCTGCAATGGGCCGAGGATGTGTTCGACAAAATTCCCGGCAACTATCTGCGGCATGCGCTCGGCATGCTGATGATCGGCCTGCTGATCTATGCGCTGATGCGCTGGGGCGGGCACTACTACGTCGAAGGCGTCGGCTATGCGACGATTCAGGCCACGCTGCACGGCCAACTCGCGGGCGGCTGGTTCCTGCTGTTGCTGTGTGCGTGCAAACTGTTCGCCACATCGGTGAGCCTGGGATCCGGCTCGTCGGGCGGCATCTTCTCGCCATCGCTGTTCATGGGCGCCACGCTCGGCGCCGCCTTCGCTGCGCTATGCGCCACAGCACTTCCCAGCCTGCCGGTCAGCGCACCGGCCTTCGCGATGGTCGGCATGGGCGCCATGGTCGGCAGTGGTACCGGGGCCGCGCTGACCGCCATCGCGATGGTCTTCGAGATGACGCGCGACTATAACATCGTGCTGCCGATGGTGCTGGCGGTGGCGATCGCGCTGGGCGTGCGCCGCATGCTGTCGCGCGAGAACATCTATACCATGAAACTGATACGGCGCGGCCATCCGGTTCCCCGCGCCCTGCACGCCAACCTGTTCCTGGTGTCGAGCGCGGCCGACGTCATGGACCGGGCGTTCATGCTGATCGACGAGCACATGCCATTCGCCGAGTTTCTGCGCCTCACCGGCGATTCTGACGGTCTTCGGCACATCGTGATCACGCGCGGCAACATGATCGTGGGCGTGCTGCGGGTGAATGCCAGCCTGCGGCGAACCGTCGGCGCCGGCGGTGCCGAGGTACCGATGGGCGCCCTGGCGCAACGGAACTTCACGATCGTGCGCAGGAACTCGGCAATGTTCGACGTGATCGGCCGGCTGCGCCGCCGCGGCGCGATCATGGGAGTCGTCGTGAACGGGCCCGGCCGGCCGCGCGCCGGCAACGTGGTCGGCGTGATCACCAAGGAACATATCGCCGAGGAGGTCGCACGCAGCGTGGGAATCTACCCCCGCTGAGCGATGCCAACGGAAGACGATACCTCGCCCGCGGATTTCGCGGGCGCACGGACACGCCGTCGATTGTCCCGAATGTCACCGCCGGGCGCCGCTTCGTTCCCCGCGATGCCATCGGCCGCACGACTCACGCGCCTTTGATGGCGGCTGCCGGCTTCAACCGCGCAACAGGCTGATGACCTCGATCAAGATCGCGGCGGCCCACATGGCAGACGATGCACCGGCATCGCGCGCCTATTCCGACAGCCAGACCGGATCCTTCAGCCGCCCGATCAAGGACGCATGCGCCGCCAGTTCCGCCTCGCTCGGCACGACCGGACGCGGCACGCGGGCGCCGACGGCGGCGTATACCGCCACCGGTACCGCCGCCTTCGCCGTACCCAGCGACAGCCCACGCTGCCGCCCCCCGGTCAGCTCGACATACACATCCGCCAGCAGCCGGCAGTCGAGCAATGCATTGTGCGACGTCCGCGCCGACAGATCGATCTCGAACCGCCGGCACAGCGCATCCAGACTGTTCGGCATGCCGGGAAACTTCGTCTTCGCCAGCACCAGCGTATCCACCATCCGCCCGATCGCCAGCGCCGGCAGCTTCAGCCGCGCCAGCTCCGCGTTCAGAAATCCGAAATCGAACGGCGCGTTGTGCGCGATCAGCGGCCCATCGCCGAAGAACGCCAGCAGTTCGCCGGCCACCGCCGAGAACAGTGGCTTGCCCACGACATGGGCGTTGGTGAAGCCGTGGATGCGGGTGGCGTCATCAGGAATGTCGCGCTCGGGATCGAGCAACGCATGGAACTGCCGTCCGGTCGGCAGGTCGTTCATCAGTTCCAGCGCCGCGATTTCGATCACCCGGTGGCCCTGCACCCATTCCAGCCCGGTGGTCTCGGTGTCGAACAATACCGCGCGGGTCATGCGTGCAGCTCCCGGATCAGTCGCCGCAAGGCGCGTTGCGCGTGAGCGCGCGACAGGCCGGTGTGGATCACCACGTCCGCCCGCCGGCGCTTCTCCGCGTCCGGCATCTGGCGCGCGATCACGGCGGCGATGTCGGCGGCGCTCATTTTCCGCCGCAGCCGCACGCGGTGCATCTGCACGGACCGCGGCGCGGACACCACGACGACGCGATCCACCTTGCGCGCCCCGGTCTCAAAGAACAGGGGAATGTCGAGCACCGCGGCACGCGCGTGGGCGCGGCGGGCACGGGCGAGGAAGGCCCGTTCATCGGCACGTACCATCGGATGCAGGATGCCCTCCAGCCGGCGCAGGGCCTCGGGGTCGCCCAGCACGGCGCGGCGCAAGGCAACGCGGTCCACCGCACCGTCGCGCGTGGTGCCGGGAAACGCGGCCTCGATCGTCCGCACCGCCCGGCCGCCGCGCGCCTGCAGCCGGTGCACGGACGCGTCGGCGTCGAACACCGGGATATGGGCGCGGCGGAAGGTGGCGGCGGCGGTCGATTTGCCCATGCCGATGCCGCCGGTCAGGCCGATCACCCTCATCCCGGCAACAGGTCGGCCGCGACGAATTTGCGCAGCGCCGCGTCCACCTGGGGTTCCACGCCGAACCAGGCGCGGAAGCCGGGCACGGCCTGGTACAGCAGCATGCCCAGGCCTTCCACGGTGCGCAGGCCCCGCGCCGCCGCGGCGGCAAGCAACGGCGTCGCCAGCGGCACGTAGACGATGTCGGCCACCGCCAGGCCGGACGGCGCATCGTCCAGGTCGATTTCCAGCGGCGGATGCCCCTGCATCCCCAGCGACGTCGCGTTCACCAGCAGCGCCTGGTCCGGCAGCGCCTCGTTGCGTTGCTCCCAGGGCAGCACGCGCAACCCCGGCAGATCCGCCGCCAGCGCCTCGGCATGGGCAGGCGTGCGATTGGCGACGGTGACCGCGACGCCCTCCTGGAGCAGTACCGCCGCGATGGCGCGGGCGGCACCGCCGGCGCCCAGCAGCAGTACCGGCCCGGCAGCCGGCGCAACGCCATGGGCGCGCAGGTTGGCCAGGAAACCCCAGCCATCGGTGTTGCTGCCGGTGATGCGGCCGTCGCGGAACTCAAGCGTGTTCACCGCACCCGCGCGCCGCGCGCTGGGCTCGACCGCGTCGCAGATCGCGAATGCCGCCGGCTTGTGCGGCAGCGTGACGTTGGCACCGGTGAAGCCTGCCACCGCCAGCCCGCGCACCGCGGTGGCAAAATCCTCCGGCCGCACCGCCAGCGGCACATAGGCGCCGTCGATCGCGTGACGCTCCAGCCAGAATCCGTGCAGCCGCGGCGAGCGGGAGTGTGCGACCGGCCAGCCGATGATTCCGGCGAGTCGCGCGTGTCCGGTGAGGATGGGCATGGCGCAACAATCCCCGCCGGGGGCGGAAAGATCAATCCGCCGCCCGCATATTGTGCCGCCGATTAACCGCCGGTTAAGCCCGCCGCTTGCATGCTTCGCGGCGCATTCCGCCATGACATCCGCGAGCCCCGGCGGGCCCACGCGGCATCACGGCGCCCACAGCGCGCGCAGAGGCGGTGCTGCATGATTGTCCGCGACTTGCCACAGAACCTCGCCCCCGGCCCGGACCCGCAGGCCCGCGCCGCGCCGGACGCCGCCCTGCTTGCCGCCGCCTTCGAGCTGTCGCCCAACGGCATGCTGCTGCTGGATGCCACCGGCGCCGTGGCCGCTGTCAATGAGCGGTTCGTGCGCATGTGGGGGCTGCCGCGCAACGCCATCCTCGCCGGCGGCGAGGACCTGCGGCAGGCGCTGATTGCCCGCGCCGGCGAGCAGTCGGGATTGGCCGCGCGGCTGCGCTATTTGGACCGCCACCGCCAGGAGGAGACGCACGACGACATCGCGCTGGCGAACGGCAGCGTGTTCGAATGCCACACGGCGCCGACCCTGGGACCGGACGGCGCCGCGACCGGGCGCGCCTGGTTCTTTCGCGACGTGACCGAGCTGCGCCTTGCCGAGGCGCGGCTTGCCGAGGAGGAGGAGAAGTTCCGCAGCGTCGTCGAGCAAGACATCGCCGGCATCTGCATCATCGGCGATGATTCCTGCATCGCCTACGCGAATGCCGCGTTTGCCCAGTTGTTCGGCTACACGTCGGGGCAATTGCTCGGCCGAACATTGCTCGACATCGTTCCGCCCGAGGAAAAGGCGGCGGTTGCGGCGCAACTGGCGGCGCAGCTTGCCGGCGAAAACCGGGTCGCCCGGATCATTTCCACGGTCACCGCGAAGGACGGCCACAGCGTCGATGTCCTGGTCCACGCCACCGGCGCCCGCTATCGCGACGGCTCCGCATCCATCGCCGTGGTGCTCGATATCTCGGAACTGCAACAGGCGAAGCGTGCCCTGGAACTGGCCGACATCATCGTCGCGCAAAGTCCCGTCATCCTGTTCCGGCTGGCGGCAGACGGGGACTTTCCCACCACCTACGTGTCGCGCAACGTGTCGCGCTTCGGCTACGACGCCGCGGCGGACCATGCGGGCGGCTTCCGGTTACTGGAGCATATCCACCCGGCAGATCGTGCACAGGTTGCCGCCGGCCTCCGGCTGCTTGCCGACGGCACGGCCGGCACCTGGGCGGCCGACTGCCGTCTGCTTGCGCGCGATGGCCGGGTCCACTGGGTGCATGCGCGGACCGCCCCGATTCGGGACGCGGACGGAGTTGTTGCCGCCTTGCAGGGAACGCTGATCGACATCGCGGAGCGCAAGCAGGCCGAGCGTTCGCTCGAACGGCTGAACCGCGCCCTGCGCACGCTCAGCGCCGGCAACGAGGCGGTGGTTCGTGCCACGTCGGAGCAATCGTTACTGGACGCGATGTGCCGCGTGCTGGTGGAAGTGGGCGCGTACCGGCGGTGCTGGATCGGGCTCGCCGATGCAGCGGAGCCGTCGGCGATCCAGGTGGTGGCGGCGTGGGGATGCGCGCCGGCGATGATCGACGCGGCGGAAACGCCCGCTGCGCTGCAGGCCGTGCATGACATGCTGCCCGCGGTGGCCGAGGACGCCGGCGGCGACGGCGCCACCTGGGCCGCCCTGCCCTTTACGCTGGGGCCGGACACGCGCGGCATCATGACGCTGTGCACCGCCACCGACGATGCGTTGGACAGCGACGCGCTCAAATTGCTTTCCGAACTCGCGAACGACCTGGCGTTCGGCGTTCTGTCGCTGCGTGCCTGCGCGGCGCGGGACAGCGGCGAGCAGCGGCTGCGCGACAGCATGCGGGCGACCGTGCAGGCGCTGGCAAGCACGATGGAGGCGCGGGATCCCTATACTGCCGGGCACCATCGGCGGGTGGCAGCGCTGGCCGTGGCCATCGCGCGCGCGCTGGACATCGCGCCGGAGGAAGTGCAGGGCATCGAACTTGCCGCCATGGTGCACGATGTCGGCAAGGTGCAGATTCCCGCCGAGATTCTGACCAAGCCGGGCGGGCTGACCCAGCTTGAGTACCAACTTGTGCAGACTCACGCCCAGGCAGGCTACGATATTTTAAAGGGCATCGATTTTCCCTGGCCGGTTGCCGACATGGTCGGCCAGCACCATGAGCGCATGGACGGCTCCGGCTACCCCAACGGCCTGCGCGGCGAGGCGATCCTGCTGGGTGCGCGGATCATCGCGGTGGCGGACGTGGTCGAGACGATGATGAACCACCGGCCCTATCGCGCCGCGCTCGGCCAGGAGGCGGCGCTGGCGGAGATCAAATACGGCCGCGACCATCTGTTCGATGCCGACGTGGTGGATGCGTGCATCCGGTTGTTCAGCGACGGCGCATTTCGCTTCGCGCTATAGCGGACCTTGCAGCGGACCATCGTTGCGTCCGTAGCCCGGATGGTGGATCGGGCCTGCCATGGTGCGGGCCGTCGGGCACCGGGCCGCCGGCCGTCCCGGCAGCTCCGCGACACGCCGCGCCGCATGGTCGAGAACAGAGACTTGTTGCATAATTGTTGCGGGTGTGGCTGTCTATCGTTGCAAGGCCGCAATTCAGGCGAGGAGGAGCCATGCGGACGACCGGCGCGGCTCTGTATGGGCTGTTGTCGACGGCCGGATTGTCGCAAGCGGCGCGGCACCTGGTGCTGCGCCAGATGGGAATGCCATGGCGGCATTACCATGGCCTGGAGCATCTCGCCATTCTGTGGACGCGGCATCGCCGCTACGGCATGGGCACGCCGTTCCTGGCGCCATACGCCAGCCGGCTGATTGCCTGCGCCATCGCATTCCACGACACCGTCTATGACACGGCGCGGCGCGACAACGAGCACCGCTCCGCGATGCTGTGGCGGCGCCACGCGCCCCGGGACCTTTCCCCCGCCGCCGTGGCGTGGGTATCGGCCACGATCGAGGCGACCGCCGACCATCTCGCCGTCCGCGACGCCGCGACAGCACCGGCGCGGTTGCGGCTGTGGCTGCTGGACCTGGACCTGACGCCGCTGGGCGATCCCGCGGAATCGTTCGACCGCAGCACGCGCCGGCTGCGGATCGAATATCGTCACCTGCCGGAGGCGGAATGGGAACGCAACCGCCTGGCGTTCCTGCGCAAGGTGCAGTCCGCGCCGGCGCTGTACCGCTGCGCCCCCCTGGCCGCCGCGTTCGAGCGGCAGGCTCGGCGCAACATCGCGCGCGAATTGCGTGCGGACGAGGCGTGAGGGGATCCGCGCGGGGCGGCAGGATCGTTAGGCAGCGTCGGCAAATAAGTGCGTCAGCACGCCGACAAAGCTGCCGATCA
>Ga0335072_10003449_pt1 | contig 23837 bp, 22 predicted proteins | sample Lox_Sample_21_FD_206725 | JGI IMG/M metagenome (GOLD analysis project Ga0335072, IMG submission 206725) | Soil microbial communities from Loxahatchee National Wildlife Refuge, Florida, United States - Lox_Sample_2.1 | ecosystem: Environmental > Terrestrial > Soil > Wetlands | place: USA... | reverse complement strand
TTTGTATCCGGCCTGATGCGTCTTGCGCGCGGCTTCGACGAGCGCGGTTGCCGAATCGAATTCCGCCATCATGCCGTAGATGGGATTGCGTTTCACGCTTCCTTCACCTCGGCTTCGGGCAGAAGCGTGCGCATTTCGAAGATCGAAATCGCCGGCAGGAAGCGCAGGAACAGGAACATGGCGGCGAGGAACATGCCAATGGTGCCGAAGAACGTCATGTAGTCCCAGCGCGTGGGGTAGTACATGCCCCAGGAAGAAGTCAGGAAGTCGCGATGCAGGCTGACGACGACAATGATGAAGCGTTCCAGCCACATGCCGATCAGGACCACGAAGGAAATCAGAAACAGCGCGGTAGGACTCTTGCGCAATTTGCGAATCCACAGTACCTGCGGAATGAAAATGTTGCAGGTCAGCAACGACAGATACCAGAAATGATATGGACCATGCAGGCGGTTCCAGAGGGTGAAGGCGTCGTAGCGATCGCCGCTGTACCATCCCATGAACGCCTCGATGCCATATCCATAGGCGACGATGAGACCGGTGGCGAGCATGACCTTCGCCGAATTCTGCAGGTGGCGTTCGGTGATGAAATCTTCGAGGCCATAGATCTTCCGGATGGGAATGGCGAGCATGAGAACCATCGCGAATCCGGAGTAGATGGCGCCGGCGACAAAGTACGGCGGGAAGATGGTTGTATGCCATCCCGGCACGATGCCGATGGCGAAATCGAAACTCACGACCGTGTGCACGGAAAGCACCAGCGGCGTGGCCAATCCGGCGAGCAGCAGATACATCGTCTCGTAGCGGTGCCAGTGGCGGGCGGAGCCGCGCCATCCCATCGAGAGCATGCCGTAGATGATTTTGAGCCAGCGCTTTTCGGTGCGATCGCGCAGCGTAGCCAGGTCCGGGACCAGTCCGATAAACCAGAACAGCGCCGAGATCGTAGCGTAGGTCGAGACGGCGAAGACGTCCCACATGAGCGGGCTGCGGAATTGCGGCCACACTCGCATGGTATTGGGATAGGGAAACAGCCAATACGCGAGCCAGGGGCGGCCCACATGGATCGCGGGGAAAATCCCAGCAGCCGCCACCGCAAACAATGTCATGGCCTCGGCAAAGCGGTTGATGGAATTACGCCACGACTGGCGCAGGAGAAGGAGAATCGCCGAGATCAGCGTCCCGGCGTGGCCGATCCCGATCCACCAGACAAAGTTGACGATGGCGAAGCCCCAGCCGATCGGAATGGTGTCGCCCCAGATCCCGATGCCCTTCAGGAACAGGTACCCGATGGCATAGAGCATCATCATGGTGAGCATGAAGGCGAGGCCGAAGCCCGCGAACCATCCGTTCGACGCGGGGCGGGTCAGCACGATGGCGCTGATTTTTTCCGTGACCGTGCCGAAGGTGTGTCCGGGCTCGATGACCGGAGCTTTTTCGAGCGCGTCGGTGTTTAGTTGCTCGGGCATGCTCTTAATTCTTCGCCATTCCTAATTTTTGCCCTGAGGAGCGGGCACTTTCCTTGTCATTCTGAGGGCCGCATTTTGCGCTCCGAACGATCTCCGTATTCGCCGACGTCAGCAACGCTGTCGACAAAATGCATAGGTCCTTCGAGCCGCAAGAACTGCGGCTCTCAGGATGACAAGCAGTGAATCAATATCTCAGCTCTCCAGCTCCGGATTCGGGTTGCGAATCTCGGCCAGATACGTTGTGCGCGGACGCGTGTTCAATTCGCCCAGCAGGCTGTAATTGAGAGCGCGCGCTTTCAACTTCGAAACTTTGCTGTTCGGATCGTTGATGTTGCCGAACACGATCGCTTCTGCCGGGCACGACTGCTGGCATGCGGTCTGCAGTTCGTCGCCGACGCGAATGTCTTTGCCCTCGCGCACGCTCGCCGTTTCGGCATCGATACGCGCCTCGCTGATGCGCTGGACGCAGTAACTGCATTTTTCCATCACGCCACGGCTGCGCACGGTAACGTCGGGATTGCGCATCATTTTGTATTGCGGCGTGTCCCAATCCTGAAAGAGCAGGAAGTTGAAGCGGCGCACTTTGTACGGACAGTTGTTTGAGCAATAGCGCGTGCCCACGCAGCGGTTGTAAACCATGTCGTTCAGGCCTTCAGTCGAGTGATTGGTCGCGCCGACCGGGCACACGACTTCGCAGGGGGCGTTCTCGCACTGCATGCAAGGCACAGGCTGGAAATATCCCTTGGGATTGTCGCGGTCGCCCTGGTAGTAGGTGTCGACGCGAATCCAGTGCATGTGACGCCCAATGGCACACTGCTCCTTGCCGACAACCGCAATATTATTTTCCGAGACGCAGGCCAGCATGCAGTTATTGCATCCCACACAGCGGTTCAGATCGATGGCCATGCCCCACGCGTACATTTCTTTGTCGTAGGGATACGGCTTGTAGAGCGTGAGCTCCGGCGCGGGATTCTCGTCCATTTCGACCGCAAACTTTGGATTCTTGCGGTATTCCGCAAGGCTGGCCTCGCGCACCAGCGGCCGCGTGTCGTCGTTGGGCGTGGTCATCGACTGGTAGCCCTGCGTAGAGGCGAGTACGTATGTTTTCCCGGTCTTGCGAATCTGCAGACCGGTCGCCGTCCACGGCGTAGAGGTCGTGCGTAGAGGATAGGCGTCGAAGCCCTGCGCGGTGCCGACGCGGCCGGCACGGCGGCGGCCGTAGCCGAGCGTGATCGTGACAGAGTTGTCCGGAACTCCCGGTTGAATCCAAACCGGGCCGGTCACTTTCTTCCCGTTCAATTCAAGTTCAACCAGATCGCAGGTCTTGATGCCCAGCCGATCCGCCATTTTGGGGCCGATGAGGACGGCGTTATCCCAGACCAACTTCGACATAGGCTTGGGAAGTTCCTGCAGCCAGCCGTTGTTGGAGAATTCGCCGCCCCAGATGGTGGAATCGCGGCGGATGTTGAGCTCGATGGCGTTCGCATCGGTGAGGTTCATCTCCGATTGCGTCGGGGTCTTTACGGAGAGTTCTTTCGGGGCGAACGTCGTGCCTTCGATCCAGCCGTCATGCAGCGACTTGCGCCAGAACTGCTCGAAATCGGCGCCGGTGTGCTGCTTCTGCCAATATGCGCGGACAAGATCGTATCCCGTCGCGTCGGCTTGGCCGTTGAGCAGCGAGACGAATTCCAGCGCGCTCTTGCCGTTATAAAGAGGAGCGATCAGCGGCTGGATGATGCTGACGGTTCCGTCATAGGAGCGGGCATCTCCCCAGGCCTCGAGTTCGTGCGTCTGATTCACGTGCCAGTGGCAGAGTTCGGCAGTTTCGTCGTTGTAGAGGCCGAGATGAACGCGCATTGGAACTTTGTTGCTCTTCAGTACCTCGGCAAAGTTCAGATCGGCAGGCGCATCGTACGCCGGATTTCCGCCGAGGATGATCAGCAGATCGACTTTGCCGGCATTCATGTCGGCGACGAGTTCTTTCAGCGATTCGGTCTGATTGACCGGATTTGCATCGACGGGATCGGTGTAGAGGACGGTTTTGCCGACATTGCCAAGCTTGGCGTTCAGCACGTGCACCCACGCATGTAGCGATGCAGACTGGTGATCGCCAGCTATGACCAACGACGATCCCTTGTGGGCTCCGAGGTCGCCTGTCACGTGCAGCGCGGGGTCGCCTTTCAAGAAGGAGAGGACGTATCCAAACCTGGGGTCTGCCGAAAAGAAGTTGGTCAGTAGCTTGCCCGCAAACCCAGCAAGGTCAGTGGGCCGCATTCCTAGCCGATGATCCGCCTTAGCTCCTGTCGAACTTGGCGTGCTCTCGATCACGTACAGGCGGTTCATCTTGCCGTCGGGATCGCGGCGGCTGGCGAAATCGCGGATGTATTTCACGTTGCCGGGGAATCCGGCGTAGAGAAAGTCGGCGTCGAGCGAAACGATGACGTCGGCCTTCGAAAAATCGTAGCGCGTCTCGACCGGCTGTCCGAAAGCAAGCTTCGCGCCTTCGAGCACGTTGTCGCGATTGATGGGCTCATAGACGTGCCACTTCGCCTGCGGATAATTCTTCAGGAATGTGCGCAGTTGATCGGCGAGCGTGGGCGAAGTAGTAGTCGTCGTCAGAATGCGAATGCCCGCGCCCTGCAGCGGCTTTTGCGCGGCCAGTGGTCCGCGAAGAGCCGACAGAAATGCCGGCCAGGAGCGCTGATCGCCCAGCGAAACCACGCTCTGCGAGCGGTCGGGATCGTACATCGTCAGCAACTGCGCCTGCGAAAAGATGTCGGTGCCGCCGAGCGACGCCGGATGCAGATCGTTGCCTTCAACCTTGGTCGGGCGTCCCATGTTGCTTTCGACCAGAACGGGATTGGCGTATCCGCCGAGCGTGAGCGCGGTCGCGTAATATTTCGGCCGTCCCGGGACGATGCCTTCGGGCTGGCGAACGTAAGGAACGATCGCTTCTTTCGGAAGCTTCACGCATCCGGTCATGCCGGCAAGGCCGAGCGATGCGCCCATGACCTTGAGGAATCCGCGGCGGGAGACCGTGTCGAGCCACTCGGAAGCGCCTTTGGGAAATTCGCGGTGCAGGGCTTCCTGGAATTCCGGCGAGCCGGCGAGTTCTTCGAGCGAGCGCCAATATTCCGGGCCAGTTTTTTGCGCAGCGTCATGGGCCGTGGCGGCGTCGAGTTTTTCGCGGACGACGTTCAGGTCCAGTTTTTTCGAAGGACAAACGTCCTCGCGTTTTCCGTTTTTATTTTCGATCGTCATTCGTAATTCGGGTGTCGTGCGGCACGAGTAAACTCGCGCCCTTCCCATTTGTGGCGCGGCGTAAGGCCGCGCGTCTTCTATCTATGGCACGTGCTGCAACTCGTTATGTCTTTCACGCTGCGCACGTTGTATTTCCTCAGCAGCGCCGTCCCGAGCGCGATCTGATCCGTATAAGTCTCTCCTTCGAACACAACCGGGTTCGCGCTGGTCGGCTGCTGATAGCGCATATTGAATACCTGATCGCGCGGGCGCAGACTCCTTTCCGGCGCGCGATGGCAGCCCAGGCACCACTCCATCTGCAACGATTCCTGCTGATACATCAGCGGCATCCGATCGACCGGGCCGTGGCAAGTGTTGCAGCCGACGCCCTTGGTTACATGAATGCTGTGATTGAAATAAACGAAATCGGGAAGCTGATTGACGCGCGTCCACTCGAGCGATTCGCCGGTCCGATAGCTGGCGCGCACCGGCTCAAGCATCTGTGCGTTGGTCCAAATCTGCGAATGGCAGTTCATGCACGTTTTCGTTGGGGGAATGCCGGCAAAGCTCGAAGTCTCGACCGAAGTGTGACAGTAGCGGCAATCGATGCCGAGCCCGGTGACGTGGTGCTGATGACTGAACGGTACTGGCTGCGGTTTACGCACACCCGCGTAAGTGACGTATGGAGATCCCTGAATGGCATAGCCGACCCAGGCGAGGGCCGCGACCACAAACACCGCGCCAAAAATTGTGGCCCGAGATAGTGTATTCGTGCTGCGATGAAAGATCTGCGACATGAATCCCTAGAGCTCTGGACGAGGAGAATCCGACGGTTCACAACGCCTGCGGTCAGATTTTCACTAGTGCTGTTTATGAGTGCGAAAGAAAACCACCCACTGGTTTTCTGACTAGGCCATGAAAAAGAAAGAGAGATTATAAACAGTCAGAGCGTGTTTTGTCGCGGATTTTGAAATCGACAATAGAAAAAAGTTTCATGGCGGGAACCTTACTGAAAAAGTGTTGAGTTTCGCAACGAGGCGGTCGTGCATTCCCGCGCCGCTCATTCCGATGCCTGCCGCTTAACGTCTATCGCAGATTCATTACTAACAACTTCGGCTCGGTCATTTCCTCGATCGCGTAGCGGAGGCCTTCGCGGCCGAGTCCGGAATCTTTGACGCCGCCGTACGGCATGTTGTCGATGCGGAAGGAGGGAACATCGCCGGCAATCAAGCCTCCGACTTCGAGCTCGTCGTAAGCCTGGAACAACAATTTTGCGTCGCGCGTGAAAATTCCGGCCTGCAGTCCGAAGGAAGAATTGTTGACCTGGCGCAGGGCCTGATCGAAATCTTTGTAGGGCTCGACGGTGACGACCGGGCCGAAGATTTCCTGGCAGTTCACTTTCATGTCGGACCTGGTCCCGGTAAGGATTGTCGGCTCGACCACCAGGCCATTGCGACGCCCCCCGCAAAGGATTCTCGCGCCAGCGTGAACGGCTTCCTCGATCCAACCGATGGTGCGCACTGCATCGCTCTCGCGAATGAGCGGACCGACGTCCGTTTTTTCATCGAGCGGATCGCCGACATGCAACTTCTTGGCTCCCTCTACAAGAAGATCAGTGAAGCGCCCGTAGACGGAATGCTCGACCAGAATGCGTTGCACGGAGATGCAGGTTTGTCCGGCATAAGCGAAGCCGCCGAAGATGCAGCGCTCGGCGGCATAAGAGAGGTCGGCGTCGTTGTGAACGATGACGGCGGCGTTTCCGCCGAGTTCGAGGATCACTTTCTTTTTCCCGGCGCGGCGCTTGATGTCCCAGCCGACGGGAACGCTGCCGGTGAAGCTGATTAGCTTGATGCGGTCGTCGGAGACGAGAATGCCGGCATCTTCATTGCAGAGTGGAAGAACGTTGAGGCCGCCGTCGGGCCATCCGGCTTGCTGGGCGCATTCAGCCAGAAGCAGCGAGCAGAGCGGCGTTTGCGGCGCAGGCTTCAGAACCATGGGGCATCCCGCGGCGATGGCGGGCGCTACTTTGTGCGCGACGAGATTGATTGGAAAATTGAATGGCGTGATGCCGACGATCGGGCCGAGGGGGAAACGCTTCACAATTCCCCAGCGGCCTGCGGTGAATTCCTGCCAGTCGAGAGGAAGATATTCGCCGTAAATGCGCGTACTTTCCTCGGCGGCGACATTGAAGGTGAAAATGGCGCGGTCCACTTCGGTGCGCGCGCCTTTGATGGGCTTGCCGGCTTCCTGGGCGAGAGTGCGGGCGAACTCTTCTTTGCGTTCGGCAATCGAAGCAGAGATGCGGCGGAGGACGCGCTGGCGCTCGAAGGCGGGCAAGCGGCGCGTGGTGCCAAATGCCTTGACGGCTGCGGCGATGGCCGCTTCGGCGTGTTCGCGGCGGCCTTGGACGACGCGCGCGATCAGAGCGCCATCATAGGGGGCTCGGATTTCGATCGTATCGCCGTCGTCGCGCCAGTGACCGTCGCTGAAAAATCCATGCGTCGCAACGGGAGCGATCGTCATCTCTGCCATTTTTATAATCCCCAGACCGACAAAATTATTATAGGACTTTTGCTGAGTAGCGTGAGAGCGGCAGGAAATTCGGAAACCACCGAGGTTGCAGAGGTGCACAGAGGGTGCGCCGATTTGTAGAATGGCTGCGCTTCATGAGTAATCTGCCGAATATTGTCGAGGTCGCCCCTCGGCTGCGGCGTAAGGAGATTTCGCCGATCGAGATCACGCGCGACTGCCTCGACGCGATTGCGCAACTCAATCCTTCGCTCAATGCGTTTATTACGGTGATGGCTGACTCGGCGTTGGAGGAAGCGCGAATGGCTGAAGCCGAGATTGCGCGCGGCGAGTGGCGCGGGCCGCTGCATGGGATTCCGGTCGCACTCAAAGATCTGATCGATACCGCGGGGACGCGCACGACGGCGGCCAGCGCCTTATATAAAGACCGCATACCTTCGCAGGATGCCGAGGTCGTTCGACGCTTGCGCGCCGCGGGCGCGGTGATTATCGGCAAGAACAATCTGCATGAGTTCGCTTACGGAGGCAGTTCGCTGGTCAGCCATTTCGGGGAGGTGCGCAATCCGCGCGATCCCGAACGAATTGCGGGCGGGTCGTCGGGAGGATCGGCCGGGGCGGTCGTTGCGGGCATGGCTTGCGCAGCGATTGGAACCGATACGGCGGGATCCGTGCGCGAACCGGCGTCCCTGTGCGGTTGTGTGGGATTGAAACCGACGTATGGACGCGTGTCGACCCGGGGAGTGATTCCACTTTCGACATCGCTCGATCACGTCGGACCGCTGGCGAGCAGCGTGGCCGATGCCGCGATCGTGTTGCAGGCGATCGCGGGCTACGATCCGCAGGACATCACGAGTGCGAATGTTCCGGTCCTGGACTATGCTGGCGCGCTTCGTGAAGATGTAAAGAAGCTGCGCGTTGGCTTACCGCGCGAATATTTTTTCGAGGATCTGGATCCGGAAGTGAGGTCGGCGGTCGATCGGGCACTCGCGATCATTCAGAGTCTGGGTGCGGAGATCAAACATGTGCGACTGCATGTTCCGACGGACCGCACGCTGCAGGCGGCAGAATCGTACGCGTATCACGAGGAAAATATCGCCTTGCATTCGGATTTGCTTTCTCCTGAGACGGTGCGGCGCATTCGCAGCGGTGGGACGGTAACTGCGACGGAGTACATAGCACGACGCCACGAATTGGAGGAGGCGCGGCGGACGATTGCGGGCCTCTTCGCCGACGTGGATGTGATCGTCACGCCGACAATTCCGACGTCCACGCCGACAATTGCCGAATTAAGAAGTGATCCGGAGGCGCTGCGTCCGGCGGAGCTGAAGCTGTTGCGGAATACGCGGCCGTTCAACGTGTGGGGGCTTCCGGCGATTTCGGTCCCCTGCGGATCGACGAAGAACGGCTTGCCGATCGGCCTGCAGATGGCCGGTCCGCATTGGAGGGAAGATCTGGTGTTGCAGCTTGCGCTTGCGTTCGAGCAGGCAACGCGGTAGAGGAGGGCACGATTAAGACTCGCGCTAACCTAGTTTCTTAGCGAGCAATTCATTCACAAGCTGCGGGCTGGCCTGCCCTTTGGATGCTTTCATCACCTGGCCAACAAAGAATCCCAGCATGGTTTTCTTGCCGGCGCGGAATTGCTCGACCTGCTTGGGATTCGCGCCCAGCACATCGTCAATCATCTTTTCGAGCGCCGACGTGTCGGTCGATTGTTGCGGGCGTCCTTCTTCGTCATAAACCGAAGGAAAATCTTTCCGGCGCTCGAAAGCCAGATCGTAGAAATCTTTCAGCATCTTGCCCGAGATCGTTCCCGACTCAACCAGATCGGCCGAGGCCGCGACCCCGCGCATTGAGATGGGGGACTGCTCGATCTCGATTCCTTTGGCTTTGAGGCGACCCATGAGTTCGCTCTGCACCAGGTTGGCCACGCGCTTCGGATTTCTTGCTGCTCGCGCCGCTGCCTCAAATTGGTCAGCCAGAGGTTTTGAGAACGTCAGCACCTGCGCGTCGTATTCCGTGATGCCGTATTCCTTGACCATGCGCGCACGTCGGGCTTCGGGGAGTTCGGGCAAGGCGCGCGCGATTTCGGTGCGCCATTTTTCGTCGATCACGAGCGGCAGCAGATCCGGCTCGGGAAAATATCGGTAATCATGCGCCTGCTCTTTGGATCGCATACCGTAAGTTTTGCCTTCGTTCGCATTGTAGAGGCGCGTTTCCTGCGTGACGGTGCCGCCGGATTCGATCACGTCGATTTGGCGCGCGATCTCGTATTCCAGCGCCTCGCGAATGAACCGGAATGAATTGACATTCTTGATTTCGGTCTTGGTCCCGAACTCTTTCTGTCCGCGCGGGCGCACGCTCACGTTGGCATCGCAGCGCAGCGAGCCTTCTTCCATGTTGCAATCGCTCACGCCGGTGTAAAGGATGATCTCTTTCAGCCGTGTCAGATACTCGTAGGCTTCGTCCGGCGAGGCGATCTCGGGCTCGCTGACAATTTCGATCAGCGGCACGCCAGTGCGGTTGAGATCGATCGCGGTTTTTTCGTCAGAATCGGGAAAGCCCTCGTGGAGGCTTTTGCCCGCGTCTTCTTCCAGATGGACGCGGGTGATGCCGATCTTCTTGCGTCCGCTTTTTTCCACCGGCACTTCGATGAATCCACACTCGGCCAAGGGCTTGTCGTATTGCGAAATCTGATAGCCCTTGGGCAGGTCGGGATAAAAATAATTCTTGCGGGCGAAGATCGAGGTTTCGTTGATCTGACAATTCAGCGCCATCGCCGCCAAGGTGGCAAACTCGACGGCTTTCTTATTCAGGACCGGCAGCGCTCCAGGCATCCCCAGGCAGACGGGGCAGACGTTCGTGTTGGGCGGCGCGCCGAAGCGGGTTGAGCAGGAACAGAAAATCTTAGTCGCGGTCAGAAGCTGGACATGGACTTCAAGCCCGATCACGGGCTCGAACTTCGACGCCGCGGCAGTGGAAACTTCAGCGCTCGAGGACATCGACGATGATTATAAGGGCTGGCGCACTAACGTCTCATGGCTTCGCCGGATGCAGGTAGTTATCCATCGGAATCTCGAAAAACATCAATTCGTTTCCACTGGCATTATCAACGCCAGTGATCTCCATGCTCGATCCGGCGAGGGGCGAGGAAACTCCAGCCACATCGAAGAACAGAAATCCCGACTGAGTCGAATGTGGTTCGACCGCGCGCGCGGCGAACTGAGAGTTCTCGACCTCATCGCGCTCTTCCTGCGTGATGGCGCCCTTGACGTTTTTGCGCGGAATCGGAATCGCACTCGGCCTGGTTTCTCCTTGCGGGTTGACGAGCCGCCGGTAGATATCGTCGGGAGAAACAGGCGTGAGCTTGGCGCGATCGGGCTTGATCAGCGTGATCTGCATATTCGCGATCGAGACCGGCTGATCGCCGTCGTTGGTCACTACGAAAAATACCGGCAGGAACCCGTGATGGGCGAAATTGATGCTGAAGATTTTCGCTTTTCCCGGCGTGTCGTAGGGATCGGCCGCAATTGCGACTTTCTCGTCCGTATGGTCGTCGTGAGCGGGGTACGACCTGGCCGACTCGGCTACCGGCTTGATGAAAGCTTTCGATTTCCCGAGAAGCGGCGAAAGCAATCCCGCCACGGCGAAGAATACTCCAGCGAGCAGGATGCGACTTCGAATGGAGCGCCGAGGATTTCTGGGCAAGTGAACGCGCGTGCCATTTGGCATGGCTTCGATTATAGGCGCGACGGTACTCAGTGGGTCGCCGGTTTAGAATGACTCCAGTTTGATCTACCTTTTCTACAGTCTGCTGCTGGGATTGGCAATGCTGCTGACCGCGCCGTACTGGCTCTATCAGGCGCTGCGGCACGGCAAGTATCACGCCGGTTTTTGGGAACGGATGGGCGAAGTTCCCCAGCGGCTGGGGCTCGATTCGAATTCGCAGCGGGTGGTTTGGGTGCATGCGGTTTCGGTCGGAGAAGTTCTTGCAGTCAGCGGACTGGTTCAGGCCGTGCGCCGGGGATTTCCCGCGCATCGCATACTCGTCTCGACGACCACCGACACTAGCCAGGCTGTCGCCCGCAAGCGCTTCGGGGAAGAGAATGTGTTTTATTTCCCGATGGATTTTGCTTTCGCCATCCGTCCGTTTCTGCGCACGTTGCGGCCGGAGTTGATCGTGCTTGCCGAGACGGAATTCTGGCCGAATTTTTTACGTCTGGCGCATTCCAGTGGAGCGCGGATCGCCGTGGTGAATGGACGCATCTCCGATCGCTCGTGGTCGAGCTATCGGCGTTTTCGATTCGTTCTGAAACGCATGCTGGCGCAAGTCGATCTGTTTCTGGCGCAGACTGAGCAAGACGCCGAAAGATTGCGAACTATCGGAGCGCCGTCCGAACGAGTGCGGGTTGCGGGCAATCTGAAATTCGATGTGTCCCCGCCGTCGGCGCCGCCAATCGTTGAGCCGCTACGCGCGTCGCTGGCGGCGGAAACTGCCGGGCCGATCCTGGTCTGTGGCAGCACACTCGAAGGCGAAGAGCGGCTACTGCTCCGGGCATTTCAGAATGTGCGAGCTCAGCATCCCCGGGCGGTGATGATTCTTGCGCCGCGGCATCCGGAGCGCTTTGGCGAGGTCGCGAACCTAGTCGCCGAGAGCGGCTTGCCTTCTTGCCACCGCTCGCAATGGCATGGAAGCCAACTTGGCGGCGGTGTTCTGCTGCTCGATTCTGTCGGCGAACTTGCGGCGCTTTATGCTCTCGCTGATATCGCATTTGTCGGCGGCAGCCTGGTTCGGCGCGGCGGACACAACATCATTGAGCCGGCACAGCATGGAGTCGCGATTGTCGTCGGTCCGCACACAGAAAATTTCCGCGATGTCGTGGCTCAGTTCCAGAATCGGGATGCTGTACGAATTGTCGCGCCGAGCGAACTGGGACCCTCATTTCTGGACTTGTTGGGCCGTGATAACGAACGTCGCGCGCTCGGCCAGCGCGGGCAGGAAGCTGTGCGCTCGCAGATGGGCGCGACCGCCCGCACCATGGAAGCCTTGCAAACGCTGCTTACAAATCACTCGGCGCTTGCTTCCGCGAAAGCCGCCCATAACCATTGAACGTTCTCTCTTCCATTTACGGCGGGGCGGTGGCATTGCGCAGCGGTTTGTACGACCGTGGCATATTTCGCGCTCGCCGCCTGCAAGGACCAGTGGTCAGCGTGGGGAATCTTTCGACTGGTGGTTCCGGCAAAACGCCGTTTGTGGTTCTTCTCGGCGAATTGCTCAAAACTCGCGGCATCAAGTTCGACATCCTCTCGCGCGGCTACGGGCGCAAATCGCGCGGCACGCTGCTGGTCGATCCCGGCGGGCTCGCGCCGGAATTCGGCGATGAGCCGCTGCTGATGGTGCGCAAACTGCAAGTTCCGGCGGTTGTGGGAGAAGATCGGTTCGATGCCGGAAAATTCGCCGAGTTGAGGTTCGGGCCGCAACTGCATCTGCTGGACGACGGATTTCAGCATCGCCAGCTCCACCGGGATTTCGACATCGTGCTCGTTACGCCGCAGGATGCGACGGATCGCCTGCTTCCCGCGGGCCGCTTGCGCGAGCCGCTCGCGTCATTGCGCCGTGCCGATGCCGTTGTGCTTAGCGGCGGCGCTTCTCCAGAACCGTTTCCCATCGAGGGCAAACTGATCTGGCGCGTGCGGCGGGGCATCGTGCCGCAAAATGTTCCGCCGCGGCCCGTTGTTTTTTGCGGTATCGCGCGGCCGCAGAATTTTGTCCTGCAGCTGCGAACCGCGAACATCGAGCCTGCGGCTGAGGCGTTCTACCGGGATCATCACGCGTACACCGAACAGGACATCCGCGACCTGCTCGCGCTGCACCAGAAAAGCGAGGCCGGCGGTTTTGTCACGACCGAGAAAGACGCGGTCAATTTGGGATTTCATTTCTCGGCGCTGCAGCCGCTGAGCGTGGTCCCAGTACAAATGCAGCTGGGAGATGCAGCTAACGCTCTCGATACCATGCTGCGCACCCTCCGAGACCGAAAACGCCCGGCGTGAGAGAATTCTGCAAGCACGCGCAGACGTGCGTTTGCTATGTGGCTGCCGCTTTCGAGCGTAGCGGCTGCGATTCGCAAAGAAACGATGACAAAGCATCCCAAAGAAGCGGAACGGCTGAAGAAGATCGTCGAGTCGTTTCCTAACATCACGGTCACCGTGCTGGGAGACCTCGTGGCCGATGAATTTGTCTTCGGCGAGATTTCGCGGGTGTCCCGCGAGGCTCCAGTACTCATTCTGAAGCATCGCGAGCGTTCGGTTGTGCCGGGCGGCGCGGCCAATGCCGCCAATAACCTCGCCGATCTCGGAGTGAATGTTCTGCCAGTTGGTCTCGTCGGCGACGACGAGCCTGGACGTTTGCTGCTGAAGCATTTTCGGCATAAGCACATTCCGGTGAGCGGCGTGCTCAAGGACAAGAGTTTCACGACGGTGACCAAGACGCGAATCCTCGCTGGCATGGCGCATACGGCTCGGCAACAAGTCGTGCGCGTGGACCGCGAGCCGCAGGAAGCGCCAAACTCGCACGTCACGCGAGAACTCTATCTGGCGGCCCGCAACTACGCGCATGCTTCGGACGTGCTGCTGGTATCGGATTATGGATACGGTTCGGCGACGCCGGCACTGGTCCGTGCGCTACGAGAAAAAGGCAAGCTACAGTCGTTGCCGATCATTCTCGATTCGCGCTTTCGCATGCTTGAATATTCGGGCGTCACATCCGCTACGCCGAACGAGCCGGAGGTCGAAGAGGCGCTGGGCATCCACATCGGGCACGACTGGAATAAACTCGTGAGTGCGGGCGAGAGCCTGATGCGGCGCATGAAGCTGGAATCGCTGGTGATCACGCGCGGCCGCGATGGCATGGTGGCCTTCGACGGCAAGCATCAGCCAGTGGACATCCCGATCTTCGGCTCCGATCAAGTGACAGATGTGACCGGCGCCGGCGACACCGTGATCGCCAGTTACACCGCGGCATTGGCAGCGGGAGCCACGACCGAAGAAGCGGCGCAGATTGCCAATTATGCCGGCGGTATCGTCGTGATGAAGCGAGGGACGGCTACGGTAACGCAAAAGGAATTATTGGATGCAATGGAGCAGGCCGCGCCAGCTACAAGACCGCATTGAGCATAGGTCAGTATTGACCTATATCGCACATTGAACGAAAACAGCAAAATTCTAAGCCGGGACGAACTGCGGCATCGAATCGAGGAATGGCGGAGCGCGGGGGATCGCATCATCCTCGCGAACGGTGCGTTCGATCTGCTGCATGTCGGGCACGTTCGTTATCTTGCCGCGGCGAAAGCACTGGGCGGCAAACTGGTGGTCGCCATTAACTCCGATGCATCGGTGCGAGCGCTCAAGGCCGAAGGACGTCCGATTGTTCCGGAACACGAGCGCGCCGAAATCGTCGCCGCACTTGCGGCAGTGGACGCAGTGGTGATTTTTCCTGAGCTCGATGTGCGCGCTATCATTCGTGAAGTTCGTCCTGACATTCAGGCCAAGGGAACCGACTACACCGTGGATTCGGTTCCCGAGCGCGATGTGGTTCTCGCCTACGGAGGCCGCGTAGAAATCGTTGGCGATCCGAAAGATCATTCCAGCAGCGACATCATGCGAAAACGGCTTGCCCCGAGGTTGGAGTGATCGCAGCACCTGATGTTCCTTCGCAGCTCAAGCGCATTCTCATCGTGCGCCTCGGTTCTATGGGAGACGTGATTCACACGCTGCCTGCCGTGCAGGCGTTGCGGGATGCGCTTCCCGAGACAAAGATCGACTGGCTCATTGAAGAGCGGTGGGCGGAACTCTTGTCGGCCCCGGGAACACCCCGGCGCGGCCCACGTTCCACGCAGAGGCCGCTCGTGGACTGGGTGCACACGGTAGATCTGCGCGGATGGAGGCAGTCGCTGCTCACCCTGACAACGATCCAGCAGATCGCACGCGTGTGGAATGACGTGCGCAGCGCGCGCTATGATGCGGCCATCGATCTGCAGGGCGCGATTCGATCAGCAATTCTGGCGCGCTGGTCGGGAGCGCGCACGGTTTGGGGCGCAACTGAGCCGTGGGAATCGCCGGCCAGTTTATGGTACACGCGGTGTGCGATCGCGCACGGCAGCCACGTTGTCGAGCAAAACCTTTCGATCGTGGAAGCCATTGTGCAAGCCCGGTTGAGAGCACCGGCGGTGCAGTTTCCTCACCAGAGGCAAGCGGAAAGTCACGTCGATCAAATTCTCACCGAAGCTGGCGTCCGCGATTTCGCGATTCTCAATCCGGGCGCGGGATGGGGCGCGAAGCGCTGGCCGGCAGAGCGGTACGGATTGCTTGCGAAATCTCTCGCGTGTGACGGTCTGCGATCAATCATCAACTACGGTCCGGGCGAAGAAGATCTGGCGCGTGAAGCGGAGGCTGCGAGCGCGGGTGCGGGCGTGGCGCTGAGGAGTTCGATCACCGAGCTGATTGCGCTGATGCGGCGCGCGAAGCTCTTTGTTGGCGGTGATACCGGGCCGCTGCACCTGGCGGCAGCGCTGCACGTGCCCGTGGCTGCGATCTTCGGTCCGACGGATCCTGCGCGCAACGGCCCGTATGGAACGCGCAGCATCGTACTGCGCAATCCGACGAGCCGAACCTCGCACGCGAGGCTAGCTCATCCGGAGCCTGGGCTGCTGGACATCAGCGCAGAGAGCGTAGTCAATGCCGCTCGGCAGTTGCTTCACGGCGAGGCGACGGAGACGCATCATGGGTGAGTGGTCCGCTCGCTGGCCGAAAATTGCGCGCCGCATTCGCGTGCCTCTGGGCTTCGCCTTTGCCGTGTTGTATTTGTGGTTGGCGCGTCCGACGTGGCCATTCATCGGTTATGGGGCGATCGCGATTGCGCCGGGACTTCTGATTCGCGCGCTCGCTTCCGGCCATGTGCGCAAAAACGAAGCGCTTGCGGCTACCGGTCCGTATGCGTACACGCGCAATCCCCTTTATGTCGGATCACTGTTGATCGGCGTGGGATTCGCCATTGCCGCGCGCAGCTGGTGGATCGGCGTCGGGCTGGCGGTGATGTTCTTTGCGATCTATGTTCCCGTGATTCGCGGAGAAGAAAAGTTCCTGCGCGAGAAGTTTCCGGAGTTCGAAGAATATGCCCGCAACGTGCCGCGGATGTTCCCAAGACTCACGGCATATTGCCGAAGCGAAAACTTCGGCGGATTCTCGCTGCAACTCTATCTCAAACATCGCGAATACAACGCGCTCGTCGGGACGGCGATCATCGTCGCAGCGTTGGCATTCAAGATATTTCTCGCCAAAAACCGCTAGTCGAGCAGGCCCAGAGCCTTACCGTCGAGGAGCGGGTGTGAAGAAATCCACGAGATTGCCGTCGAGATCGCGAAAGTAGATCGAGCGCGTACCCCAGGGCTGCGTCGTGGGTCCTTTCACCCACGACTTCACGAAATCTTGCAAGCGGGTATACTCCGCGTCGACATTCGCGACGCGGAACTCCAAGATGGAGCTGTGGTTTTCTCCTGCTGTCGCGGAACCCGGGATATATTTTTCCTGCGCAAAGGTTGAGAAAAGAGCGAGAGTTCCCGCAGTGGTGCGGAATTCTACATAGTCTTCTCCGGACTTTTGCGGCGTGATCTGCAAGACGCGCTCGTAAAAAGCACTGAGTTTCTGGACGTTATTGGTGATCAGACATGTATTGATCAGCGCTGGATCTGGACTTACCGGAGCCGTTGCGGCGCGCCCGGCCGGAACAAGAGATGGCCTCGCCATGGTGCTCGAAAAAATGACAAGGGCTCCGAAGGCGATTGTTCTGATCATGCGCTCACCTCATTATTCTGATCCTTAGTTCTTGGTCTGCGTTCGCCAAAGTCATTTGCGTGCCGCCCTACTTGAGGACGGCAGACGGCACGTTTATTTTTCCGCGAGCAACTGCTTCGCGCGGCTCAATTCCGGACGCGTGGAACTTCCGCCATCGCAGGTCTTTACCAGCAGCGCGTAATATTCTTCGGCGTCATTTTGCTTACCGGCCTCTTCGGCGGCGCGGGCAGCGCCATAAAGTCCGTTGAAGCGGTTGGGATTCAGCTTCAGGTCGGCCTGATATTCCGCGAGTGCTTCCTGAGGACGTTTGGTCTCCATCAGCAGATCGGCGAACAACTCGTGCGCGGGAAGATAGCCCGTGTCGCTGAAACCATCCTTTTCTTTGTCGGCGAGCGGCTTCAGCAAGTTGATCGCTTCCTCATCTTTGCCTTCGGCGTGATCGATCCAGGCCTGCGGCTCGGCGATCTGGCGATCGAGAAAGTCAGCTTCGTCTTTGCGATTTTTCTCACGCAGCGACTTTGAGATCGACTGCACTTCCTCGATATCTTTCTGCGCTCCCGCGATGTCTCCCGAGCGCGCAGCGCCGATCGCGCGCGCAAGATAGGTCACAGACCGGTAATCGGGATCGTCGGAGATGGCGGTCAGCGAAGCCGCCTGCTTCCAATCGTGCAACTCCAAGGCATAGCTCGCCTCAAAATGAGTTTGAGCCATGACGCGCATATCGACGCCAACCCCGTACGTATCGTGCGTCATGGGCATGGCTTTGACTTCTTCGATGATTTTCTCGGCTTCGTCTTCGCGTCCACTTTGCAGATAGGCGTAGACAAGGAAATCCATAGCGTGGAACTGATGTTCTTCGCCGCCCATGCCCATGGCCACGGTTTTGCGCGTGGCGGCGATGGAGGCCAGATTGGAGTTGATATCGTCTTGCCACAATCCCACGCGGGCGAAGATGTGCGACGGCATATGCAGGGCGTGCGGCGCCGCGGGCGCGATCTGCGCGTAGCGGCGCGCGGCCGGAATGCCGAGCTGCGCCAATTCCGGCGTGTCATAGGCGTGGATCAGATAGTGCGGAACTCCAGGATGGTCGGGCTCAAGCACGAAGAGTTTCTCCAGAATCGCGGCGGCTTCTTTGCGGTGTTCGAGCGTTTCGTCGGACGCGAGCAGCGAGAGCGCGTAGAACGTCGCGGCTTCGTGATCTTCAGGATACGATTCGTAGATCTTCTTCATCGCTTCGGAATACGCTTTGGCGCGGGCCGCGTGATTGAGCTTGCTGGAGTGGGAGTAGAACGCGGTTATCGCCGCGATGTAGGCTTTCTCGCGCGGCGTGGACTTCAGTTTCTTGGCTTGTTTGGCTTCGCTTAATCCGCGCGCGATCACCTTCGCGTCGGGCTCGTTCCAGAGCTGATGCCAGAGGCTCATGGCGATTCCCCAATGCGCCATGGCGCAGTGCGGATCGTCTTTGGCGATGTCGACGAATTCCTTTTCCGCCTCCTCGTACCAGAAAGAGTGAAGCAGAGCGACGCCGCGGTCGAATGGCTTCTGAACGCCGGCGGCGCAGGATATGGAAAAGTTCACTGTGCCGACTTGGGCCTCGTTAAGAGCGTCGTGATGATGCGGTGCTTTTTCGTCGTCGGCGAGAGCCGCGGACGCGCAAAGGACGGAGAGAACCAGCAAACCGGCTAGATATCTCATAAGAACCCCGCTGAGAAGGAAGTCTAATCTAAACGGTTGGCAGCGGGCCAGTCTGTGTCGGAAGCGATCCGGACGCGCGATTCGTGCGTCGCGTTTTTTTATAAAAGCTGCGCGACGAAATCCCGACCCTACGGGAACCGCACAGGGTGGAGCATCCCGAACTAAGTGCGCGATAGGCTATCCGGTTCACTGGCCCAATATTTGTGGTCTCGGAGGAAGTATTTTTCATTCCAGTAATTCATTGCGGTATTCAGGAAGAGCCAGCCGACGCGCAGGTGTCCCATCTTCTGGAAGCGGCGGTTGGTGGTGTAGACTCCGCCGCGAACGATGGCGAAGCGGCTGCGTTCGAGTTGCTGGGTTAACTTGTAATCTTCGCCGAAATGAATCTGTTCGTGAAATCCGCCGAGCTTCCAAAATTTCTGGCGATCAAACAGCATAAACATTCCCGTGGCGAACGGGCGATGCAGGCACGACAAGTATTGAAAAAGATCGTTGCCGACGTAGAGCAGCTTGTCGACCCAGTTACCTCCGCGGCAAATGATGTTGGTGGTCACGCAGTGCAAGTGCTTTGCCTGTGCTTTCTCGATGCAGCGGCGAATCAGTGAGCGGTCGGCAAGTTCGATGTCGGCATCGAGGAAGAGAACGAAGGGAGTCTCGGCCTGAGCCGCGCCTTGATTGCGTGCGACCGAAGGCATGCCACCGGGAATCACACTCACATTCAGGCGATCACGAAAGCCATGGACGATTTCGCGAGTGCGGTCGGTTGAGTTCGCGTCAGCGACCAACACTCTCGTACTCGACATCTGCGAGTAGTCCTGATTCGTCAGCGAGGTCAGCAAATTCCCAATCAGCTTCTCCTCGTTCTTCGCTGGAATCACAATCGTCAGTGCGTTCGCCGTGCCCGAGTTGTTGGAATTCCTGGTTGTAGTCATGGATCTGCACTCCGTGTTCGTCGATGGTCAGATAGGTGAGCCGGGAATCGACCCATCCACCTGAGTTGTAGTAATGGATGCCATCTTGCGCCACATGGATCGCCTCATGCGTGTGTCCGCAGAAGATGCGGTTGGCGCTGTGGTGCCGCGCGTGAGCCAGAGCTCCAGAGGAAACTTTGGGAGACATGCGAAGCCAGCGCGTGTTGAGCCGGTCGATGAAGCGCGCGATCGGCTTGCTTCTGAAATCGAGTTTCTGCAATTGCAGATAGAGGGAAGTTCCCAGGCGGCTCAGGGTCAGACGGTTCACCTGGAATCCATCGAACTGGTGGCCGTGAATGGCGATGTGCTTCAGGCCCCGGTAGTGCCAGATGTATCTCTGGTAAACACGCACCCCAACGAGGTGCGACATGATATTGGCCAGCCCGTGGTCATGATTGCCTTCGACCCAGACGACTTCGACGTTGCGCTTGGGATTGGAGAGCTTGCGGATACATCCCAAGAACTTCCAGTGATCTTTGGTTAGGCGGGCGAAGTTGAGATCGGCGAAGATGTCGCCGAGCAGGATCAGGCGCTGGAAGCGGGATTCCTTCAACAGGCGCGTGGCCTCGCGCGCATGGCTGGTGTCGGCGCCCAGATGCAGATCGGAGAGGATCAGCGTGTTGTACACGTACGGATCCATACTTAGTTAGTAGCAGGGGAATGTTAAGAGGGAATGAATATTGCATCAATTTTGGTGCATACGGTTAATCAGTTGAGTAACTGCGGTTTAGCTGGCAAGGAACCAGGTATTTCACCGTTTTGACTATGGGCCGGACGCTCGCTTTGCTCTCGGGGAGCGGTCATCTGCGCTGGCTATCCGAGCGGCGCCATTTCTGCGACCGTCACAGCCGAGCGCAGCCAAAGCATAAGCGATTCGCGCTGCGAAATCCGGCTGGGACGTTTACTCTTTCGGCAGGACGTATTCTTTCGGCTTGGCGGAGCCTTCGCCGAAGAAGAAGGCTTCCATCTGCTTGACGATGACTTCCTGATCTTCACGCCGCGACGGATTCAGTCGATATTCGTTGAGCAACATTTTGCAGTGCTCCATCCACATGCGCCAGGCTTCCTGCGACACGTTGTCATACACCTTGCGGCCGAGTTCGTTGTCGAAGGGAGGCTCGTCGAGCCCCGGCATTTGTCGTTGAAACTTTACGCAAAAAACAGTGTGCTCCATATCCTTCCTCAATGTTTCGGATTTCGAATCTCCATGCTCGCAATCAGGCCGTCGCGGATTCTATAGACATGCCCGACCATCTGATCGACGACGAGCTTGCCGGCCTTGTCGCGAACGACCTGATGCACCTCGATGGCAATCCGGCCGTCATTTTCTGTCGTGAACGCCTGCGGCTCAACGATTGGGTCGAGAGTCTCCAATTGATGATTCCAGTAAGCGCGGATCGCATCGTGTCCATGGAGGCGCGTGCCTTCCAGCGCGTTAGGCCAATCGACGTCGCCATGCATCAGGTTCAGCACGGTTTCGAAGTCACGCCGATTGAAGGCCTGGTAGAGGTTGCGGAGGGATGCGATTTCGTTGGCAACTTCTTCGACCATATGAGCTAAGACCATCTTACACGGAGAATTGCGCAGCTTCTTTAAGGAACCTCCAGCTGAAAGCGCGAGTGAAGCAGGTTTCTCGACTCCGCAGAATTGCCAAAGTCGGGCAATCCGCTCCACTCGAAATGACAGAGCTTGAGCTTCCTTAGGGCTGGTTAGATTCGATTTGTGGTGCGATGGATTCGAGTCCAAATCCAGGCCGCGGCTATCCATACGGCGAATAACGGGAGCAGGCTGACGAGACCGCGCAGACCAAGGACTTGGCCGAGGTTGAACGCGCCGTACTTGCCGGATGCGGCCTCGGCGAGCGTAAGCATCGAGTCGCGATTGAGCGCCATCTGGCCTGACCAGAACGCCGGCCAAACCGAATGCATCATGGGACAGTTGTCCTGCACGGCCAATTGCGACGTCGTGGAAACAACCATGAGGGTCAGAAAGACGCTGCAGACAGCGACGCCCAGGAGAATTCGGCGCCATGTGCGACTAGCATGCTGCCAGAGCACAGCCAGTCCGCAGCAGAGTAGCGGGATGGCGGCGCCGGCATATCGCGGACCGAACGAGCGGCCGGCTTTCCACCAGTAAAAGGAGGAATTGAAAAGGAAATAGTAAATGGCGATCGATGCGGCAACGAGAGCCGCAGAAAAGTATGCACGCTGCTTCGCGAGTTTCCAAAGGCCGAAGGGCGCGGCGAAGGCGATCGGCGAGGCGAAGAACAATCCGCGAGAGCATCCAAAGAAAAGTTTCAAGAGGCGATCGGGATGCGGGTACGTCAGTCCCAGATATCCGCGCTGCTGCATGAAAGTGAAGGAATTAGGATCGTAATAGGAATAGCTCGGCCGGATCGAACCGAATGCGGCGTAGAGATATCCGAGTAAGACGGCAAGACAAAAAACGGCTCCCAAACCCACGCCAGCAGCAATATGCCAGCGAGGCCTCGCGCCGCGTCGCCATACTTGGGCGAGCGCGAACAGCGCCAGCAGAGCCGAGATCGGAGCGGCTGGATATTCGGTGACGGTTGCCCAACCAGCAGTCAAGCCGATCGCCAGCGCCCAGAGAAAATCCTGCTTCGCAGCTGTGGCTTCGCTCAATTGAAGTGCCGCAGCAAATGCGAACACCAGGCACGCTCCCACGAGAGCGTGCGCCCAGAAGAGGCTGGCATAGGCCCAGATCGGCGTGCCGAGAGTCATGGCCAGCGCGGCGAGAGCGGACGCGGTCGGACTACCGCCGAATCGCAATCCTAAAAAGAATAGGCAGACAGCCGCGAGCGCGGTGGGAAGCGCGACGGCTCCCGCGGTTACAAAGTAAGACTGAGCGAATTCCCCACGCGCGGAGCGAGGATTTATCCCGACGGCCCGCAACGCAGTCCGCGCGCTAATGGCGACCGGCAATGCGGCGAAGACCAACCCGGGAGCCTTATCCGAGTAATAATGCCCGCGGAAGTGGGCTTTGTCCTGCGTGTTTTCCTGATAGGCGTCGATGCGCAGCGTGTGCCGGTCCAGGATGGCGCGCAGCAGATCGAAGCGCGAGTTCTGATTCCATCCTCCGCCCTCATAGAAATAGATGAATGAAAAGAAGATGGCGCCGAACAGCAGCAAGGCAGATTTCCAGTGCATCGCGGAAGAACCCGGAGACACTCCTACATCTGCCTTGGGGTTTACTCCGACCGCGATCTCATTTTGCAAGATGGAAACCGATTCCCGTCCCGGCGTGGACACTACATAGACAGTTTACTTGCGCGCGGCGGCGACGTACTCGGCGATGATGCGCCTGACTTGCTCATTCACCGCAGCATTCGAATTGTCTCGTCCTGAGGCCGCCGTTGCCTGTCTTTTCACTCCGATGTAGACGGCGTCATAGGGCGTATCGCCAAGGTTCTCGACGCGGTGCTTGAATGGCGGATACCATCGGGCTTCCCCCGGCGCGGAGAAGATTTCGCGCGTTTTTCCGTTCTCGTCGGTGAAACGGAGATGGGCTTTGGTCAGGATCACCACCACGCCCCCGGGATGCTCATGCAGCACCGATTTTTCGTGCGGGCCATAGTGTACGGAAAGGACCTGCACATACTCATTTTCGAAGTCGAGCTTGTAGTGCTGGGGCGCGACCTTGATGGGGTCCTGCGCGGATGCGCACACCACTGCCAGACAAACGAACACAGCAGCGCGAACGAGTCTCGACGACATCCGGCCTCCTAGCCGCACTCAGGATGGTAGATCTGAAACGAACTGTAATCGGCAGTTAGAGATCAGTCAACAGGCGGTGTGTCGAACTGATAAAGGGCGAGGCGGAGACTGAGAAGACTGAAAAACTTGGATTCAAGCGTGAAGAACGCGTATAGCGGCCAGGCCGTCGGCCTCAAGGAAGTGGACCACGACATCTGGCTGGTGAGTTTTATGGATTGCGATCTCGGCTATATTGATCTGGAGGAAAAAACCTTGCAGCCCTTGCAGAACCCCTTCGGGCCAAAAGTGTAACCTATGTCTCCGGAACGTTCTGTTACCCATGTCTCCGGAACGGACAACTTTGAAATGGTCGGGGC
>Ga0335072_10003448_pt1 | contig 23843 bp, 21 predicted proteins | sample Lox_Sample_21_FD_206725 | JGI IMG/M metagenome (GOLD analysis project Ga0335072, IMG submission 206725) | Soil microbial communities from Loxahatchee National Wildlife Refuge, Florida, United States - Lox_Sample_2.1 | ecosystem: Environmental > Terrestrial > Soil > Wetlands | place: USA... | reverse complement strand
CGGCCGTTCTCTCGCAGAGCCCGGCGGATTGTGCGTGGCCATAGCGGCTCTCTGCGTGGCCGCGAGCTTCGGTTATGCGGCCTGGGGCCAGTCAAACGCGCCTTCGCAGCCGTCGAATTCGCAACAGTCTGCTTCCGTGTCTTCACCCACCGTCCCGCAGTCGAATGCCAAAGTCTCAGTCGAGACGAAAATTGTGACGCTTTATGCCACCGTGCGGGATAAACACGGGAAGATTGTGCCGAGTCTGAAGAAGGCCGACTTCACCATCAACGAAGACGGAAAGCCGCAGACAATCAGCTATTTCGCCCAGGAAACCGATTTGCCGTTGACGCTGGGGCTGCTGGTGGATACGAGTATGAGCCAGGCGAAGGTGCTCGATAGCGAGCGCGACGCCAGCTATACGTTCCTGGATCATATGATGCGGGAGGATAAGGACAAGGCGTTCGTCATTCACTTCGATCGGGAAGTCGAGCTGTTGCAGGATATAACAGGATCAAAGCCAAAGCTGCAGGCCGGATTGCAGCTGCTCGCAATCGAGCAGCAGGATAGCAGCGACGATGACAATCAGGGCGAAGGACGCGGGCGCGGTTATCGCGGTGGCGGGACACACCTTTACGACGCCGTCTACTTGGCGGCACATGACGTGATGACCACGCAGAAGGGGCGCAAGGCGATTTTCGTACTGACGGATGGCGTCGACCACGGCAGCAAAGAAACGCTGGAAGAGGCGATCGAAGCCGCGCAGCGCGCCGATACAGCCGTTTACGCCATCTATTTTTCAGGCGGCGAGCCTGACATGGGGCCGCGATTCGGCCATGGCGGCGGAATGGGCCGCGGCGGTTATCCGGGTGGCGGTTATCCGGGTGGCGGCTGGCCCGGTGGCGGAGGCGGCGGTGGCGGCCGGCGCTATCCGGAAGAGCAGCGCGTGGACGGGAAGAAGATACTCGAGAGAATGGCCACCGAAACCGGCGGACAAATGTTTGAGATTTCAAAGAAGCTTCCCATTGACCAGGCCTATGCCGAGGCCGAGGAAGAGCTGCGGAATCAATACAGCCTTGGATATACGCCGAGTCCACCGGACACGGACGCCGGATACCACCGGATTCAGGTGAGCGTGGACGAGAAGGACGATTCGGTGCAGGCTCGCAACGGCTACTATTCGGATTAGGACCGCGAAACCGGATTTTTCAGCGGCGCTCCGAGGTTTGGCCTTGCTCTCGGCATTGGCGACCTTCACGAGGTCGCACCCCATCAAAGCATCCTCGATCTGCTTAACGACTTGGCGGCGCTTGATTCGTGCCCAGCATCGCTTGCGCGTCAGGGCGCGGCGTCTCCGCAGCCAATTAGATTTGCTTGCAATCTCTCTTTGCGGCCTCCCACCGGACGCTAAGTTCGGCTCCCGATTTGGCCCTCCGAATAGTGCTTCGCGCGAGGCTGCCGCAACGCGTCAACAAGCCGGAATCGAAGGTTCATCACTGCGGAAAGGTCCACAAATAGTGATTCACGCCCAGCCCGCTCGGGCGGCGAACTCATTGTTTTGGATTCTAGGCAGGGTGTATGCTCCGCGAGAGGCTGGCTCAATCGAAAAGGAAACCAAAGGCGGAGGCGTGCACCATGCCCGTTAAGGGTGAAGCATGAAAGGCGCATTGTTGTCCGCGTTGCTTGTCTCGTCTCTATTCTTTTTTGCTGCGGCTAACTCGGCTGGCACCGCAGGCTTAACCAGGAGTGCCAAGCAGTCCTCGACGCCAACGCAAGGTGAATCTAAGGAGGCCTCGGGCGCCACGGCGAGTGAAGAGGACATTGCGTCCGCGAAGAAAGCCGCCAATGCCGCGATTGCCATCTTCCAAGATACGCTCCGGGACACGGCTTTCGTCGGTCCGCGCGCTCCCGGAACCGACCCGCGCAGCGGGCCTCACTGGGGTATGTTTGACCTTCTCGAAAATCTGAATCGTGCCGCGCGCGCCGTTTCCGAAGATAATGGCAGCGATCCGGCGTCTATGAGGGAAGAGGAAGACGCATTCTCCGATGCACTCCAAAGGGCTATTGGAAATGCAAACGCCATCGCGAGTCGAATCAACGAAAGGCAAGAGATTAGGCAAAAGTCCCATGCTCTGGCAACAAGGTTGAGAAGTATCGGGTATTCGCATGTGGCGGAAGGTCCGGCTCAATCGGAAGGCCCGCATCCGCCACCATTGCAGACGCAAGGCCCGGCGGGGCCAATCGGTCCAATCGGACCTGCTGGACCAACCGGACCTCCTGGCCCGGAGGGTCCACAGGGTGTTCCGGGGCCGACCAGAGAATCGGTTGTCGCGTTTTCGGGCATTCCTGATTTCGGCAATCAGAGAACAAATTCCACGCAGTCCAGCGTCTGGGCCGTTCCTAACGGGGGCGCCGAAGGCATCGTGCCTTGCGATGCCGATGGAAAAGGGAACGAATGTTCTGTGCTCTCGCCGGGCGATACTCCGGGATCGGTCGTGAGCGCGACAACAATTCCAAGCTTCTCGTTGTCGAATGGAACAATTTCGCTTGAGACTCTCGTCAACACGGTCGATTTTTCCAACGTGGCGGCGGGTGACGTTGCAGCGGTGGGCTTGGCGAACGGAACCGACCAGAACAACGCCATTGAGATCGTGGGCTTCGCAAACGACGGTGGTGGCAGCCTAACGTGCCGGACGGTTTCGGGTGGTTCAATCACGCAGACGAACGTCCCGCTAAGCGCATCGCCAAATACGAGTTTGTATCAGTATGAAATCATTGCCACAACAAGCAGCGTCCAGTTCTACGTCAACGGAGCACTGGTAGCGACGCACACAACGAATATCCCGACCACTCCCCTGAACGCACTGTTTCTAGTCTCAACGTCGCAAGCTTCGGCGGATGGCCAATATCCTAGCCTCTACGTGTCTACGACTACTTTTCGGCAGAGACCGGAATAAGAAATACCATCCTGCCCAAGTTTTCCCTGAGAATCACGAGAGCAAGGGGCGAGGAGGTCCGGTCTTCACGCGGCATACGCCAACCCCGCTTGCCATTGACTTTGGCGAAATGCGATCCATAGACTTATGGATTCGGCCCAGCGCAATGACAAATTCAGGGAAGGCGATCACGGTTGGAATTACGGGAGCAAGCGGCGCGGTGTACGCGCGCGCCGTGTTGCGGATGCTCGAGGCCGACGAGCGCGTGGAGCGCGTGTTTCTGGTCGCGAGCGATGCCGGGCTGAGGCTCATCGCGAGCGAGTTGGACATCGTGGCGGCCGACGGAAAGAAACTGGCGGAGCTTTTGACCGGGGGCGCCGCGCGGAAAATCGCATGCCTGCCGAACAAAGACATCGGCGCGAGTATCGCGTCGGGCAGCGCTATCGTGGACGCGATGGCGATCGTGCCGTGTTCGGCGGGCGCGCTCGCGGCGATTGCGACAGGCATCGCGAACGATTTGCTGACGCGCGCTGCCGACGTCTGCCTGAAGGAACGGCGGCCGCTGGTGCTTTGCTTGCGCGAGACGCCGCTCAATCGGATTCATCTCGAGAACATGCTGCGTGTGCACGACGCAGGAGCAACGGTGATGCCCGCGATGCCGGCGTTTTATTACGGCCCGAAGACGATCGACGATCTCATCGAACAATACGCCTTTCGAGTGATGGCGCAGCTCGGCTTGCCGCAGGAAAAGCAATATCGATGGAGCGGAAAGGCTTAGCCGCCGGATCGCCATGACGCGCTCTCGCATACTCACGATTTTCGAGATGATCAAGATCGAGCACTCGGTGTTTGCGCTGCCGTTTGCATTGGTCGGCGCGCTGCTTGCCGCGCGCGATGCGGGCCGTTGGCCCACGTGGCTTCAGATTTTCTGGATCGTCGTCGCAATGGTGGGCGCGCGTTCCGCGGCCATGACGATCAACCGCATCGCGGACTTGCAATATGACCGGCGCAATCCGCGCACGGCTCAGCGCGCGCTGCCGGCGGGCCAGCTTTCCGTCACGTTCGCTTGGGCCTTTACGATCGCGGCCTCGGCACTGCTGGTGGTCGCGGCCTGGCAGTTGAACCGGCTGGCACTGGAGCTTTCACCGGTCGCACTTGGCGTACTCTTCTTTTACTCGTACACGAAGCGATTCACGGCGCTTTCGCATTTGGTCCTCGGATTTTGCCTGGGCATGTCTCCGGCGGCGGCGTGGATCGCGATTCGCGGGTCGCTCGATTGGCGGATGCTGATACTTTGCGCCGCAGTCACGCTGTGGGTGGGCGGGTTCGACGTGCTTTACGCGTGCCAGGACATCGATTTCGACCGTTCCGCCGGCCTTTACTCGATCCCGAAAGCGCTCGGGGTGCGTGGCGCCCTAATCACGGCTCGCCTGATGCATCTCGCAATGGTGGCATTGCTCGCGTGGCTGGCTGTAAGTTTTCACCTGCCGTGGCCGGCATGGGCCGGGATCGCGGTGGTGGCTGCGCTGCTCGGCTACGAGCATTCGCTGGTGAAGGCGAACGATCTGAGCAAAATTAACGCGGCGTTTTTCACGGTAAACGGTTATATTAGTTTGTTGTTCCTTCTTTTTTGGGGAGCGGCGGCCGTAGTAATGCGGCCGTAGCTTCCTGAACCCAGGTGAAGGATGTCGCTGCATAGCGAATTGCAGATTAACGATGCCCGGCTTGAGCCGGTCGCGGCAAGGGTGCTCGCCGGCGACCGGCTTCCCGCCGAGGACGGACTCGCCCTTTTTGAATCGCACGACATGCTGGCGCTGGGCTGGCTGGCAAATCACGTGCGCGAAAAGCGCCACGGAAACGTCTGCTATTTCAACGTCAACCGGCACATAAATCCCACGAACGTGTGCGTGGCGCATTGCAAGCTGTGTGCGTTTGGGCGTTCGCCTGACGCTCCGGGCGCCTATACCTTTGCTCTCGAGGAGATTTTTCAGCGCGCCGCTCAGGGCGTGGCCGAGGGCGCCACGGAATTTCACATCGTCGGAGGGCTGCATCCGGATCTGCCGTTTGAGTACTACCTCGACCTGATTCGCGGGCTGAAAAAGCGGTTCCCGCACGTGCATCTGAAGGCGTTCACGGCGGTCGAAGTGCATTACTATTCACGGCTGGCGAAAATCTCGCTGCGCGACGTGCTGGTGAAGATGAAGGAAGCGGGCGTCGATTCGCTGCCCGGCGGAGGGGCTGAGATTTTTCATCCGCGCGTGCGGCGGATTATTTGCGACCACAAAGTGAGCGGCACGATGTGGCTGCAGATCGCAAGAACAGCGCACGAGTTGGGGATGCGCTCCAATGCAACGATGCTTTACGGCCACGTGGAAACGAACGAGGAACGCGTGGACCATTTACTCCGCTTGCGCGAATTGCAGGATCGCACGCACGGTTTCCAGACGTTCATTCCGCTCGCGTTCCATCCGGCCAACACGCCGCTTTCGCATTTGCCCGGCCCGACCGGGCTGGACGATCTGAAGACGATCGCCGTCTCGCGGCTGCTGCTCGATAATTTCGACCATATTAAAGCGTACTGGATCATGCTGACGCCGCGTATCGCGCAGGTAGCATTGCGATTCGGCGCGGACGATCTGGATGGCACGGTGGTGGAAGAAAAGATCTACCACGATGCCGGCGCCACTACGCCGGAGCATTTGACGCGGTCCGAATTGGAGCGGCTGATTCGAGCCGCAGGCCGCGTTCCCGTGGAGCGCGACACGCTTTACAACCGCGTCGACCGCTCCGGGCCGATTCCGGTATCCAAACCGATGCCGCGGCCGACGGATGGCTTCGTGCCTGAAACTTCCCTCACGTTGAACGTCTAGCGCGGCGTAATCCGCCTCTTCACAAAACCCTCTCATTCAAACGAAAGACACCCCTCCTAGTTGCACTCGATATTCGCCTCGAATATGCGATGATGCTCGCGGCTTGAGGAACGTGATCGCGAAAGACCCATCGGCGCCCGGACATCAGTAAGCTTGCGACTACGCGCCTCTCGCGATAAGCAGCAAAATGCCGCTAAGCGGAGGCTTCGGGCAGATGTCCACAAGCACGTATAACCGCTTGCTTCTCGTCGTCGCGGGACTGGGCGGACTGCTCTACGGCATTGACGTGGGCATCATCGCCGGGGCGCTTCCCTACCTGAACGACACGTCCGGACTCAACGCGGCGCAGCTTTCCTTCATCGTCGCGGCAGTTTTGCTGGGAAGCGTGATCTCCACTCTATTCGCAGGCGTCTTGTCCGATTGGATGGGGCGGAGGCAGCTGATGCGATGGAGCGGGTTCCTCTTCATCGCCAGCATTCCCGTGATTGCGCTGGCGCATGGCTATGCCCCCTTGGTCTTTGGCCGGTTGCTGCAAGGCCTGAGCGCGGGCTTCATCGGCGTGGTGGTGCCTCTCTACCTTGCGGAGTGCCTGGGCGCATCGGAACGTGGCAAAGGCACGGGAATGTTTCAGTGGCTGCTCACGCTCGGCATCGTGGTGGCCGCGGTCGTCGGCCTGTATTTTAGCCATCGCGTGAGCCAGATAGCCGATCTGCATGACGCGGCCCGGCTTTTCGCATTCAAAGACGAAGCGTGGCGCCGAATATTCTGGGTTTCGATGCCGCCCGGGCTTCTCTTTTTCGCCGGCACTTTTTTTGTGGCGGAGTCGCCGCGCTGGCTCTTCCGCCGCGGTAATGCCGAGGGAGCGCTCAGTGCCTTGCTGCGCTCGCGCAACAAAACGCAGGCCGAAATCGAACTGCGCGAAATGAAGGAAGCTGCGGAGCTGGAATCGGCGAAATCCGGCGCGAAGGCCGTGAAGGAATCCTTGCTGCAACGCAAATACCTGGTGCCATTTGCCCTTGCGTGCCTGATTCTCGCATGCAATCAGACTACGGGCGTCAATTCGATCATCGCCTACAATGCGACGGTTCTGATCCAGGCTGGGCTGAACGATAGCCAGGCTCATCTGGCGTACGTTGTCTTCACCGTCGTAAATTTCCTGGTGACGATTGCCGGCATGATGCTGGTGGATCGCAAGGGCCGGAAATTTCTGCTCTCGGTGGGTTCGGCGGGAATTATCGTCGCGCTGGTTTGCGTCGGCGCGCGGTTCCTCAAGACCGAGAAGCTCCGTCTCGATTACCGTTCGGTGGTGCAATCGATGGTTTCGAGCGATCAAACGCTGCGCCTGCAATTTGACGAAGACACCGCCCGCAAAATTTTGAACTCCGATGCAAGGGCCGGCTCCGGGATCAAAAGCGGCCCAACCTCTCTCACGATCATTTACTCTTATGGGGATTTCCGCGCGGCCACGCCCGCCATTCGCTCAGACGATCTTGCCGCCAAACCGGTCACGATCGCGCGCGCCGATTGCGTGCCGGAAAATCGAGTTGTGGCCTTCTTCTCGGACCCGTTCGCAAATCTGCAAACGGCTCGCACCGCGCCGCTGACAATCGACAATGCTCTGATCACGCCCGTGCCGGACGCGCGCAGCGGATGGATCACGGCGGCATTTCTCTTCGCGTTTATGGCATCTTTCGCGATAGGGCCCGGTGTGTGCGTGTGGCTGGCGCTTTCCGAACTGATGCCGACGCGCATTCGTTCCAATGGGATGAGCGTCGCTCTGCTGATCAATCAGGCCGTTTCGACTTTCATCGCCGCCATATTCCTGCCCACCGTGGGCAAATACGGCTACGCGACGGTGTTTTTCGCGTTCGCGGGCTGCACCGTGATTTATTTCTTCACTGCCGCGTTTCTCCTGCCGGAAACGAAGGGGAAAACGCTCGAGGAAATCGAAAAATATTTCGAGAGGTGAGGATCACTCGGGAATCCGTTTCGCCAAATCCTGGTGATCGAGCTGAAAGACGATCTGGAACGAATCGCCGGCCGAAGAAAGAATATACGTCGCGAAATTCTCGCTCTCCACGGCCTGCGCGCCGGCGCGTTCGAAACGCATGCGCCACTTCACCTTCGCGCAGGTATATCGAGCGTCGAGAGCTGAAGCCTCGACCGCTTCGACCTTCGAAGAGACTAGACCGGACGATTTGAAGAATTCCTTCCGCTTCGGCAGCACCTTCACAAAATCTTCCTTCCTCACACTTTGCGCGCCCTGAGGTCCGGCAAACATGAATACGTCAGCGTAGAGGCTCGCGATCTTCGTCACGTCGAATTCCGCGTTTGCCTTCTCGTATTCAGCGAAAAACTCTCTCACTTGCTCGTTCAGGTCGGGCATATCGCTTGTCGCGCTCCCCTGTGAGTTGGAACTCAAGCCCTGTTGCGATCTACAGCTTGCGGTCTTTAAAAATTCGGGAGAGGTTCTGATGGACGCTTTCAACGGCTTTGAAGAATTCGCCGATGCCTACCGTTTCGCGCCCTATCTCCTGCGTGGAGGAAGCGGCGCTGATGCGCTCGCAGAGTTGCGTGGCACGCCGGATGTTCTCGGCGGTCAGCAGCGGAATCACCGTTTGCGGATCCTGTTGCTTCGATTGGCGCTCTTGCCATTCCTGAACGGCCCAGGCGGTCTTGCGCACATTGTCCACCGCGTCGCGAAACTCCGCAAGCACGCGCGGACCGACCGAGCTGGAGCGCATGTCGTATTCGATCCTCACCAGCTCCGCGCAGGCTTTCTTCAGCTGGAAGCTGACGCCCCAGAACGTTTCGCTCGGAACGAGAAGCTCCACGGCAACGCCCAGCAGGTGGCCGTCTCCATTGCGACGCGGGCCAACCACCCGAGCGTGCGACGATTCCTGCGATATCAGATTTTTCAGTTCGATTTGAGCGCCGACGGGAGGGTACGTTTTCAGCTCCAGCAGTCCGCCCTGCGCGTTTACTTCGGTGGCGCGGCCGCTCTCGCGGACGAGTTTGCCGCTTTGCTCCTGCCACGTGGCTTCCACAGGCGAGAGGAAAGGAAAGCGCCTGCTACGCCGTCCGTCGATCGAGTTTGTTCGCTTCACGGTTCAGAGCCGGAAAAACCGTTCGCCTGGTTGAATGACAACAGTATAGGCGGCTTTTCGCAAAGCTCAATGTCGGCTATCCGACATGTTCACTAAATGTGACGTGGGATGGAGCCCTCTTCAGGCGGGATTCGATCTGCCGGCCCGGGCGTCTTGCGCGCCAGCGGATTCAGCGCCTCGTTCAAAGGGCCAAAAGCCCATAAACAAGGCCCACACGAAGAAAATCGGAATGCCTGCCGCCAGGCTGATCGCCCCCCAGAACATGTTGGAGTGCGTCATCGCGCGGCCGAAAGCGACAAACGTGGTTTCGCCCGACGTGTAAAACACATAGATCCATCCTGCGATCGCCAGCAGTGCGGGAATCGGGTATAGCCACATGCGAAACGGCCGGTCTTTTGCCGGAAATCGCTTATGCATCAGAAAGACGCCGAATCCCTGCGCGATGAACTGCACCAGAATCCGCGATGTGAGCAGGATCGTGATCTCCGCAGCCAAGGGAATGAAGCTCACGGCAATCGTCACAAGTCCCACCACCAGCAGCGAAAGGTCCGGAAATTTCCCGCGCTGGTGAACATGCCGGAAGATCTGGAAAAAGCAGCCGTCGCCCGCAGCGGCATACGGAATGCGCGAATATCCCAGCATCAGAGCGAAAGTGGATGCGAAACTCGTCCACAGAATCAGCGCCGTCACCACCATCGCCGTGTGGGCGCCCCAAACGCGCTCCACAAGCTCAGACGCTACGTAGGGACTCGCCTTGGCCTCTTCAATCGTCAACGTTCCGGTGATCGCCAGATGAATTAAAAAATACAGCCCCGCGACCACGATCACGGACAAAATGATCGACATCGGAATCGTGCGCTGCGGATTTTTCACCTCTTCGCCGACGTAGCACACCACATAATAGCCGAGAAAATCGTAAATCACGTACGACATGGCCGCGCCCAGGGCGACCATTCCCGCGCGGTCCAGATGAAACGGCTGCCCCGAATGAAAGGCCAGTTGCGCGCTGAAATGCCGCGCACCGGCCAGAATCACCGTCCCTGCCGTGATGATCATTCCCACCCACAACACAACGGTGATTTTCCCCACGGCCTGGATGCGGCGATAGCAGAGCACCAGCGCCGTCAGCGCTACGCCCGCCGCGATCAAACCGTGAGTGACGTTGCCAAGGTGCGGCTTGAAATATTTGAAATAGTCCGCGAACCCGATGCTCCCTGACGCAATTTCCAGCGGTCCGCTCAAAATGAACTGCCAGATGAAAAGGAAAGCAAGCAGCCGCCCCCAGCGCCGCGGCCCAAACGTCTCGCGCAAAAAAAGATAGCTGCCTCCCGAACCAGGCAGCGCCGCGCCCAACTCGCACCAGATCATGCCGTCGCAAATGGCAAGCAGCGCGCCGGCGAGCCAACCGAGCAGCGCCTGCGGCCCGGGCAGGTCCGCAAGTATGAACGGTATGGTGAGGAAGACTCCGATCCCCACCATATTGGACATATTGAAGGCCGAAGCCTGCAGCAGGGAGAGGCTCTTCGTCAGCGCCGGCTGCACCTGCTCCGGCACGCGCGTCGGCGTGTACTCCGTGTTTTCCATGGAGCGCCATCATAACTGCTCAGCGCGTTGAATCGGCAAAGATTCTCGAAATTGCGATTTCGTTGAGTGAAAATGCGACTGAACCGAAGATGAACCGTTCTGCGGACTGGCTGACGCTTCATCAAAGGTCAACCTGTCCTGGAGTACCATTGACTTCGCTTTTGATTCGCCTGTATAGTGAAGGCGAACATCGCGCAAAACCCCGGGGGTAGCTATGGCGTTGACGAAACGGCAAAAGGAAGTCCTGAATTACCTGGTGGCCTTCATCAATAAGAACGGCTATTCGCCCAGCTTCGAAGAGGTCGCGCACGCGCTGAAGCTCACGTCGCTCGCGACCGTGCACAAGCATCTTTCGACGCTTGAGAAAAAGGGGTTCATCCGCCGCGGCTACAATCAGAGCCGCTCGATCGAGGTCACCCAGCTTCCGAAGCCCGTGCGCGAAGAAATTCTCGATCGCCACGTAGTCGAACTCCCGCTTGCCGGCCGCATCGCTGCCGGACGTCCGCTGGAAGCTATCGAAGATAACGAAACAATCTCTCTCTCCGATTTCACGCGCGGCCCCAATACCTTTGTCCTTCAGGTGAAGGGCGAATCCATGCGTGACGATCACATTCTCGATGGCGACTTCATCGTCGTTGAGCAGACGCAAGTGGCGAACACGGGCGAAATCGTCGTGGCGCTCGTCGGCGACGACGATGCCACCGTAAAGCGCTTCTATCGCGAGGCCGGAGGCCGAATCCGCCTCCAGCCGGCTAATTCCGCGATGGCCCCAATCGTCGTGCCGGCAAACGACGTAAAGATCCAGGGCCGCGTCGTCGGCGTCTTGAGAAAATACTAGGACCCAGTCCGTTCAGGGCTGCCAGATTGCGCCCCCAGGGTCGTGCAACCCTCCCTTTCGCCCTATCATCTGTTAATCGCCCAGACACAAGTGTTCCATTTTGGATTTGGCGTCCGTTTCATTGCGGAATTACATTGGGTGTCCCAGTCGCCGGATTCACACACTGGTTCGTTCCAAAGCAACAGGGCCCAAGGAGGGTAACGGTACATGTGGGGAGAAAAGAAACCTGATACTCCCGCTAGGACGCCGCTCCCGCAGCAGCCTAGACCAACCGCAACAACACCAGCATCCGCACCATCTTTTCCCGGGGAGGCAAGAACAATGGCACCACTCGATTCAACGTATAACACGCCGAGCTCGACGAACAGCGGCACGGCGCGGCTCGGATCAAGTTTGCATGTAAAGGGTGAAATCACCGGCAACGAAGACCTGGCGATCGACGGCAGCGTCGAGGGCCTGGTTCACCTCGAAGACCGGAGACTCACCATCGGCGCAAGCGCACGCCTCACCGCGGACATCATCGCCCGCGAAGTCGTGGTTTACGGCAACGTGAAGGGCAATCTTCGCGCGCGCGACCGGATCGAAATCAAGAAGGACGGCTCGGTTGTGGGCGACCTGACTACCGCACGCATCATGATCGAAGACGGTGCGTACTTCAAAGGCTCGATCGAAATTGATAAGGCCGGTGAAGCGGACGACGACAAGTCCAGCCTGCGTTCACGCAGCACGGCTGGCGCTTCGGTCTAGTTCATCTTGCATCGGACCGCCTCCGGCATGGCTTTCCCCGGCTCGAGGCAGGTTCGCTGCACGCCATAAAAAGCGCGCTCGAGCCATCCGCCAGGATGGCTCAGCGCGCCTTTTTGTTTGCCTCTATCCCTCCGCAGCGCGTCTGCCAGACGGGCCCTCTAGACTTCGGAGCGCTTCTTTTCTTGTTGGGGAAAGGTCTGATCGCTGCTTGGAAGCTTCGGCTTCGGCAATGCCTTGGCCTCGTAGATCGCGGCCCGCAAGGCTCCCATCGTATCCGGCAGCACCGGCGGTTTTCCCGGCGCCTGCTTCAGCCGCAGCGCGGACGTCAAATCCCCAAAGGTGCTGCGTCGCCAATCGCTGATATTCGGCTCGCGCACGCCGGTGAACTGCTCGAGGAACCGCAGCACGGACGTGTGATCGAAAGGCTCGCTCGAAACCCAACCGCCCGTCGTCCACGGCGAAATCAGGATGCAGGGCACGCGGAAGCCTCCGCCGATCGGCAATCCGTCGATGTACTCGTGTGCTGTTCCCTCAGGCGCGGTCGGCGGCGCCACGTGGTCGAATATTCCGTCATTCTCGTCGTAATTCAAAATGAAGAGCGTCTTCGCCCAAACGTCCGGATTCGCGGCAATCGCGTCGATTTTGCTCGCAACAAATGCAGCGCCGTCCGCCGGCATGTAATCCGGATGCTCCGACTGATAATCCGTGCAGATGATCCACGAAACAGCCGGCAGCTTGTCATTCATCGCGTCATATTCGAACTGCCCCTCCGCGCCATACGCCACACCCTTCAGGAAAAGCGGCGAGCGCCGCGGCGCATTTTGAAACACCGCGAAGTTTTCCAGCATATTGCAGCCGTAGTTGTTCTCCATCTGATAGACCTTCCACGGCACGCCCGCTTCTTCCAGCCGCTCCGGATAAGTCTTCCAGGTGTAGCCTTGGTCCGGCACCACGTTGCTGATGATCGGTCCATTGCCAAGCCCGTCGGGATCGATCGTCCCCGTCATGTAATACATGCGGTTCGGCCACGTGGGCCCCATCACGGAACAATGGTATGCGTCGCACAGCGTGAAGCTCTCAGCCAGTGCAAACTGAAACGGAATATCCTCCCGCGTGTAATACCCCATGCAGTAGGGACCGTTCCGCCCGTCGGCTTTTCGGTGCGCTTGCAGCCACTGGTCCATTTTCCCGCCGTTCCAAGCCTCGTGCTGCACGGCCCACGCATGGCTCGTCGAAGGAATTTTCTGCGCGCTCGTGGCGCGCGTATCGAGATGGAAGGGCAGCATGTACCCGTCGGGATTCTCCGCGTCCGGCTGATAAAACACGGACTTTCCGTCCGCAAGCTTCAGCGCCTTCGCATCATCGAACCCGCGCACGCCTGCCAGCGTGCCGAAGTAATGATCGAACGAACGATTTTCCTGCATCAGCATCACCACGTGCTTGATGTCCGCCAGCGAACTATCTGCCGGCGCCGATTGCGCCAGCATGCGGCGCACGTTGGGCGGCATCAGCGACCCGGCCGCAGCCACCGCAGCCAGTTGCCCCGCGCCTTTCAACAGCCGCCGGCGTGTAAGCTTCGCGCCGAGTAGTCCCCAGTCAGTCGAATCGTGCTTCATGGTTACACCTCCGCTGAAAAATGATCGCTCCGATGAGAAATGCCACCATACCTCATTGCGGATAACAGCGGTCGCAGTTTTTTGTTACGGTTTTGTGACACAAGATTCGTGCTATTCGTCCATCCCTGAGTTCCACGCATCCGGCGCGGCTTCTTCGAATCGCGTGTGGCGGCTCAGGAAAACGAAATTCAGCGTGCCGGTGGGGCCGTTGCGCTGTTTCGCAATGATCAGCTCGGATTTAGCGCGCTCTTCATCGGGAAGATCGGTCTTATAAAAATTCGGGCGATTGATGAAGATCACCACGTCCGCATCCTGCTCGATTGCACCCGATTCGCGCAAGTCCGCGAGCTGCGGCTTGCGCTCTTCGCGTTCCGGCGCGCGTGTAAGCTGGCTGAGCACAACGATCGGAATCTTCAGCTCCTTCGCCAGCCCTTTCAGCGCCCGCGACATGCCAGAGACCTCTTCTTGCCGGTTCGTCGCACGCTTCGTGCTGGTCGGCGTCACAAGCTGCAGGTAATCCACAATCATCAGCGAAAGGCCGCGGTCGCGCTTTAGCCGTCGCGCTTTCGCGCCCATCTCCAACACTGTCGAAGAAGCCGAATCGTCGATCCAGATCGGCGCCTCGCCCAACTCAGCCAGCGAAGCGGTGATCTTGCTCCAATCATCGCGGTTCATATGGCCTGTGCGGAATTTGTGCGCGTCCACACGCGATTGCGAGGCCAACAAGCGCAAGAGCAGGGACTCTTTCGACATTTCCAGGCTGAAAATCGCCACCGGTTCTCGATTGCGCAACGCAATGTTTTCCGCGATGTTCAGCGCAAACGCCGTCTTTCCCATCGAAGGCCGCGCCGCCAGAATGATCAGCTCCGAAGGCTGCAGCCCCGCCGTTTCATTGTCCAGCAGACTGTAGCCGGTCGGCAGTCCCGTGATGCGCCGCCCTTCGCTGAAAATCTTTTCCAGGCGTTCGAAGCCGTCGCGAACCAGTTCTTTCACACCGATCAGCCCCGCGCGGACGCGGTCTTCGGCGAGCTGAAAAATCGCTGACTCGGCGCGGTCGAGAATAATGTCCGCATCGTCTCCCGCCGCCAGCGCCTGCTCCTGAATCGCGGACGCCTGATACGCCAGGTTGCGCAGCACCGCCTTTTCTTTCACGATGCGCGCGTAATGCTCCACGTTCGTCACGCGCGGCATGCCGTCCGCCAGCTGCGAGACGTAAGCCACACCGCCCGCCGCTTCCAGATTTCCGGTGCGCGTCAGCTCTTCGCAAACCGTCACCAGGTCTATGGCTTGCTGGCTTTCACCCAACTCGATCATGCGGTCGAATATGTGCCGGTGCTGCGGAAGGAAAAAATCGTCGGTGCGAAGCTTTTCCACGGCTGTATTCAGCGCGTGATTGTCGAGCAGGATTGCCCCGAGGATGCTGCGTTCCGCGTCCAGGTTATGCGGCAGCGGCCGTTCGAGCGTGGTATTACTCGCCATGTGCAGTTCGCTTTATATTCGCCTAAGAGTTAAGCTCACGCAAGAGGGATGTAACGGCCCCGTCCGCACGAAAAACTTCGCTTCGCGAGTGCTGGGTCGCTCAACGCGGCGGAAATTTTTCTTTGTAAAGTCGTGAAGCGTGCAGCATTGTGCGCACGTCGCGCGCGCGCGTCAATGAGACAAGGCGCTGTGGATTACTGCGAGTGATGTTGAAAACTTTGCGGCCCCAAATACAAAAAGAGCGCCAATGTTTCAATCGGCGCTCTTCTCCGGCGGAATCCTGATTTTCAAGCAACGCCTAAGGCACGCTCGCTACGCACATCCTGGCTTCGTGTCTTACTCTTCCTTTTTCACCGCCAGCTTCACCGTGGTGCTCACTTCGCGATGCAGCTTCAGCGGCACATCGAATTCGCCGATGGTCTTGATCGGCTCGGCAAGCTGGATTTTTTTCTTATCGATCGTAAAGCCTTTTGCGGCAAGCGCTTCCGAAATATCCGCGCTCGTCACCGAACCGAAAAGCTGATCGTTCTCGCCGGACTTCCGGGTCACTTCGAGCGACACGCCCGCGAGCAGCTCCGCCAGCTTCTGCGCGTCGCCCTTTTCCACCGCTTCTTTCTTGGCAAACGCGGCGCGCATTTTCTCCAGCCGCTTCATGTTACCCGCGGTCGCTTCCAGCGCCAGCTTGCGCGGCAGAAGAAAATTCCGCGCGTATCCTTCGGCCACGGTCACCACCTCGCCGCGATTTCCCAGCTTTTCCACGTCCTCTTGCAGAATAATTTGCATGTGATGATCCTCGAACTCGTTTGAACAAACGGCGGCACGCAGAATCCCTGCGGCAGCGAAAAATCGATCAGAGCTCTGCGGCGAAAGGCAGCAAAGCGATGTTCTGCGCGCGCTTGATGGCCACCGTCAGCCAGCGCTGGTGCCGCGCGCATGTTCCGGTCATGCGCCGCGGCAATATCCGGCCGCGGTCCTGAATGAACGGCGAAAGAACTTCGGCCTTCTTATAATCGATCAGGTCGATCTTCTCGACGCAGAAGCGGCAAACCTTCTTCTTGCGCACGAAATTGCGCTTCCCGCGCTTTGGTCCCCCCGGCGGCCTGGCCCCCTGCGGACGCGGTCCTCCTGGTCGTCCTCCAAAGCCTCCCGGATGGCTCGGAGCTCCGGCGGGTGGCCCGGAAGGTGCGTGCGCGGCGTGTTCGCCTGCGGGTGCAGGCGCTTGCTGCTGTGGTTCGTTCGGTTCTGCCATAATCTCTCTCCTCTTCCTAAGCTGTTGCGGCGGCTTGGTCGGCCCCAGGCGCTCCCGTGGCGGGAACGGTCTTGCGCGGACGCCTTGCGGCGCGGCGCTCGCGATGCCGCTTGAATTTCTCTTGCCGCTTCAATTCCTCGTCCAGGCGAACGGTAAGGTATTTGATCACCGCGTCATTCACCTTGAGCCGCCGCTCCAGCTCCTTCACCGCTTCGCCGTGCGTCGACTTCACGATCATGTAGACGTAATATCCTTCGCGCAACCGCGCCACGCGATACGCCATCCGCTTGCGTCCCCACTTTTCCGTCTTCTCGATCTTGCCGCCCTTTTCGGTTGCGGCGTGTTCGAGAGTCGAAATCAGTTTGTCGGTCTCGCTTTCCGGCGTGTCTGGCCGGACAATAAAAATCAGGTCGTACTGACGCTCTTCCATGTGTCCTCGGTTTCTTGCCTTTCTACGGCACCTGCAAGTCGCTCGTGCTCAACCGCACACCGGCGGCAACCTTCATTACGAACTCTCGTCCGCCTCCGTGGCCCGGCGATTGAACTTCGTCATCGCCTTGTCCACGCCTTCCGTCAGAATCGTCTCCACCGCAACCACCGCTTCTCCCACCATCTCCTGAGCCATGCGGCGCTCTTCGCGATTCATCGAGCAAAGCACATAATCACGGCGGTCGCCCCACATCTGCTTCGGCTGTACGCCTAGCCTCACGCGAATGAACTCATCGGTGCCGATCGAGGAAATAATCGACTTCAGCCCGTTGTGCGTGCTGTTTCGCCCGCGTTCGCGAATCCGAATCATCCCCCACGGCAAATCCACCTCGTCGATCAGGATGATCAAATCCGCCGGCGTGCATTCATATTTCTCGAGCAGCATTCGCACGGCCGGGCCGCTCAGGTTCATCATTGTCTGCGGCTTCGCGAGCACCACTTCCTCGCCCGCCAGCGTCCCGCGGCCCACGGAAGACTTCGCCTCCGGCCGCGTCACCCGGATGTTCCCCCGCTCAGCCAGCCCGTCGATGGCGAGGAAGCCCAGATTGTGCGGCGTCCACTCGTATTCCGGGCCAGGGTTGCCGAGGCCGACGATAATTCGCATCAACCAGTCTCACGCGAGCGCCACTGTCTGCCACAAGCCGCCGCGAACTTACTTCTTCTTCTCGGCCTTCTCCGCCTTCGGTGCAGGCGCTTCGCCCTCGCCTTCGCCCTCTTCTTCCTTCTTGCCCTTCTTGATGACTTCGGGCTCCGCCGGAGCAGTTTCCGCCGCCACCGCAGCCTCCGCTGTCGGCTCTTCTTCCTTCTTCAGCGTCACCACGTGCGCCAGCACGCGCTGCGGGTCCGTCACCAGCTTCACCTTCTCCGGATCGAGCGGAAGATCGGCCGCGCGAAGCTGCTTGCCGATCAGCAGCTCGCTCACGTCCACTTTGAACTCTTCGGGAATGTCGCCGGGCAAGCACTCGACTTCCACTTCGCGCGTCACCATTTCGAAGATGCCGCCCTGCATCTTCACGCCCTGCGGCTCGCCGAACGTATGCACGGGCACCCGAACGCGCATCCGCACATCCATCGCGATTCGCAGCAGGTCCACGTGCAGCAATGCGCCCTTCAGCGGATCGACCTGCCAGTCCTTCAGCATGGCCTTTTCTTCGCTGCCGCCCGCTACGGTCACCGTGAAAATCGTATTGTGCCCGGTCTCCGAACGCAGAATGCGCGCAATCTGCTTCGCGTTCACGGTCAACGCCACGGCCTCTTTACGCGCGCCGTAGAGTGTAGCCGGCACCATGCCCGTCATGCGAGTGCGTCGCGCCGCGTTTTTCCCGCGTGTCTCGCGAATTTGCCCTTCTACTGTAAATGTCTCCATAACTTGGTCCTCGTTATCTCAAAAATTCTTCAAATGAAGAGTTCGCTGATCGAAGTCTCTTCGTGAATCGACTGAATCCCTCGCGCCAGCAGCGGCGCCACGCTGAGCGTCTTGATCTTCGGCAGTTGCCGCGCCGTTTCTTTCAGTGGAACCGAATCCGTCACCACAACCTCTTCGATCTCCGATTCGGCTATGCGCTTCACCGCCGGCCCGGAAAGCACCGGGTGCGTCGCCGCCGCGTACACTTTCGCCGCGCCGTTCTTGAGCAGCGCCTCCGCCGTTTTCACCAGCGTACCGGCGGTATCGATAATGTCGTCGATCACGATCGCCGTCCGCCCGGAGACATCTCCGATCAGGTGCATCACTTCGCTCACGTTCACGTCGATGCGGCGCTTATCCACGATCGCCAGCGGCGAATCGATTCGCTTCGCAAAAAGCCTGGCGCGCTCCACGCCGCCTGCATCCGGCGAAACCACGGTGATCGGGCCCAGCTTCTTATTCTTGAAATACTCCACCAGCACCGGCGACGCATACAGATGGTCCACCGGAATATTGAAGTAACCCTGAATCTGCGGTGCATGCAGATCGAGCGAAAGCACGCGGCTCGCACCTGACGTTTCCAATAAATCCGCCACCAGCTTTGCCGAAATCGGCACCCGCGGCCGGTCTTTGCGATCCTGCCTCGCATACGGGTAATACGGAATCACCGCCGTAATGCGCCACGCCGACGCCCGCTTGAACGCGTCGATCATCAGCAGCAGCTGCATCAGATGATCGTTCACCGGATTCGAGCACGGCTGCAGCACAAAAACGTCCGCGCCGCGCACATTCTCCAGAATCTGATAGCGCGTCTCGCCGTCCGCAAACTGCGTGTGTTCCGCGCGGCCGCGCTGCACACCCAGATGCGCGCAGATGGCGTCCGTGAGCGCGGTATTCGCCGAGCCGCAAAACACCTTGAACTTGTCTTCGGCCAAATTGCCCTCTGGTGTCGTAAGGGCACGGCTTCAGGCCGTGCCATACACGCGAACTCGGTACGGCCGTAATCGCTGAGAGGCGCCACCCGGCGCTCACCCCGCACGCCAGCCCAATGCGCGCCCGTACCTTTCCCTGCTTAGGGTTTCAGCAACGAACGTGCTGTCTTCCGGAAAATTGCGAGCGGCTCGGCGCGCCTGCGCTGGGTTTCGGAAGACTCCGAACACCGCCGACCCGCTACCCGCCAGCGCGGCTGCTGCGGCTCCTCCCTGAAGCAATCCGTCCCGGATTTCCCGGAGTCGCGGATGACGGCTGAACACAGGCGCCTCGAAATCGTTCGAAATGCCCGCTTCTTGCCGGCTCCAGCACAGAGCGCAGAACTCCCAAATATTAGGGGGTTTAGGGCGATTTGTCAATTCTGCAGACACCCACTGGTAGGCGTCCTTCGTGCTCACCGCGATCGCGCGCGGCGAAACCACCACGATCGTCCGTTTTGGCGCATCGCCCAACGGATAAATCTCGTCTCCGCGATTTGCAGCCGCCGCGCGTCCCCCAAAAAGAAAAAACGGCACGTCCGCGCCCAGCCCTGCCGCAATTTCCGTCACCCGCTTGAGCGGCGCCTTTTTCTTGGTCAGCCGCAGCATCGCGATGATTGCCGCCGCGGCGTCGCTGGAACCTCCGCCCAACCCCCGTGCAGCGGGAATCCGCTTTTCCAGCCTCGCGCGTACCCCGCCGCGAAATCCGATTTCGCGGCTGATCGCCTCGATTGCCCGGTAAACCAGATTTTCACGCCCTAACGGAAGTCCCGGATCGTCAGTCTCGAAGACGATTTCCGGCTGCCGGATCAGCGAAACTTCCAATGTGTCGTGCAGCGATATAGCTTGAAAAATCGTCCGCAGCTCGTGATAGCCGTCGGCACGCCGCGCCATCACGTTCAGGCACAGGTTTATTTTTGCGAACGCCGGCAGGCGCAGCGAATTTTTCATGCGCGGAGCTTACTGCTGTTTGCCCGATTCTTCCGATGGTTTTTGTGCGAGATGTTTTTTCAGGGCTTTGAGCTGTGCGTCCACTTCGTTTGCCTTATCCGCCTCGTAATCCGCGGGCAAAGCCTTTTGCCACGCTATCGCCGATTTTTCCAGCGTCGCCACCGCTTCCTGATCCTCTCCTAGCTTGGCGTAGACATCGCCCAGATGGCCCAGCACGGTTGGGTCGTTCCCCTCCAGCGCGATCGCCCTGCGGAGATAATCCTCGGCCTGCGTATACTTGCCCTCTTTGTAATAACACCACCCCAGGCTATCCAAATACGCATAATTATTCGGCTCCAGGTTCACTGCCTTCTGGATCATCGCTTGCGCGTCGTCCAGGCGAACGCCGCGATCCGCCAGCATGTAACCATAATAGTTGAGCGCCTCATCGTTGTTCGGATCGGCGTCGAGCACCTTCTGAAATTCCGCCGCGGCCTCGTCGTATTTCTTCTGCCGCTCGTAGATCGCACCCAGCATGTACCAGACCGTCTGCTTCTGCTCCGGCTGCTGCGCCAGTTGCTCGGCCTTCTCGGCTGATTGCTGCGCTTCGGCGTACTTCTTGCTTTGCTCCTGCACCTGCGCAATTTGCAAATATACCGCCGCGTCGCTGTTGTTCCCCTTCAATGTCGCTTCCAGCAGTTTCGTCCCGGCCGCGGGGTCGCCCTTATCGCCATAGAGCATCGCCAGCGTATCCGTCAGGTCGGCATCGTTCGGCGACGCAACCAGCGCCTTTTTCGCTTCCAAAATCGCTTTGTCCAGCTCGCGGCTGTCCCGGTAGGTTTCGATCGTCAGTATCTCCGCTTCCTTCTGCGCCGTATCGCCCTGCTTCCCCATGTCCGCGTATGCCTGAATCGCCGCGGGATAGTTCTGCACGTGCCGGTACGCATCGCCGAGCTGCCGGTAAAGGATCGCCATTGCATTCGGCGCCGGCGACTCGTTCGCCGTCGCCCCTTTTATGCCCGCGATCGCGTCGTTGATCACTTTGATCGCGTCGTCATAGCGCCCCTCGTCTTCATAAAGCTGCGCTTCGTTGTCCAAAATCTCCAGATTGCCCGGCGCAAGCTGCTTCGCGCGCATCAATGCCGCTTCGGCGTCGCTGAATTGCCCGAGCGTCCGGTAGAGCTGCGACATCCGCAAATAGTTGTCCGCCGTCGCGGGCTCCAGCTGCGTCAGCTTCTTATATTGCGCAAGCGCCTCTTGATACTTGTTCTCGGTCAGCAGAGTATCGGCCAGCCCGTGCCGATGCCCCGGATCGTCCGGATCCAGATTAACCGCCTTCTGGTAAGCATCCTCCGCCTTCGCGTACTGCTTCGATTGCGAATAGGCGTCGCCCAGCAGGTCGTAAATGTCCGGCGAAGTAAACTGATCCGCAGCCTGCGCCAGCAAAGTGATCGCTTCCTGCGAACGCCCTTCGTCGATCAGCAGTTGGCTCAGCTGCTCCAGCGCCTCGCCGTCATCCGGCGATTTCTGCAGAACGTTTCTCAGCACTTTTTCCGCGTCATCCGTCTTGTTCTCGGCCCGGTAAAGACGGGCCAGCCACAGTGCGGATTCCGAATCGTCCGGCGCCAGTTTGAGAATGGCCTGCAGCTCGTCCACGGCTTTCTGCACGTTCGCGGCCTGCACATCCGGGCTCGTCATGTCTCCCAGCGAACGCACGTAAATCCGCGCCAGCAACCGATGCGCCGCAAGGTCGTTCGGATCAAGCTTCAGGACCGCCTGCGCCTCCTGCACCGCCTCGCCGATTCGTTGCGATTCGGCATCCACTTCCGCCAGCCGCTCCATGATCACCGTCGAGTTCGGCTCGAGCTCCAGCGCCTTTTTGTAGGAATCGATCGCCGCGCTCGAAAGATCCACCTTCCCCGTCGCCTCATAATCCTGCTCGAACTGCAGCTCCTGCAGGTGCCCCAGCGTGAAGTAATACATGGCCTCGGCGTGCGTTGCCGTCGGCGATCCCGGTGCGGCCGAAGTGGTTGTCGTTGAAACTGAAGTTTGTGCGGCTTGCGCGCCGCCGGCGGCTAAGAGCACCGATAACACTGCTGCGGAAAGGTTTTTCTTCATAAGCTCCACTCTGGTTATGATAGCAGGTGGAAGGCAAGCGTCAAACGACCACCCCGATCACCGTTCCAGGCGTCGATTCGCCCCACAGACGATTCGCCTCATTAATATGACGCGCAAATCTCCGATCGGGGTGCATCGCGCTCACAATCACGCGCCTCGCTTCGTGTTAATCTTGTGGTCAGGAGTTATGCTGGCCCTCGGATGCTTGCCGTAAATTGGAAATGACTCGACAACCGAATCACTCGCGCGCGCGCGCAAAACGCCGCAGCCGCCTCGCTTTCGCGTTTGCATTATTAGCCTTGCTGGTTGCCGCTTCGGCGCCGGCCCAACAGCCGTCCAGCGCCGATTCTCCGTCCGCCGCTTTTCCTCCGGCCCCGATCGAAGCCCCAGAAAATCCCGCGCCCAGCGTGCAGCCCATGAACTTGACCGACCTCGCATGGCTGCAAGGTCAATGGATCGGCGCCTGGGGCCCGCGCACGGCCACGCAAACCTGGTCCGCCCCCAAGGCCGGCACGATCCTCGGCACGCTTCAAATCGTCGCTGACGACAAAACTACCGTCGTCGAATTCGTCACCATTTCCCAAACGCCCAAAGGAGTCGTCTACCGCCTCCTGCACTTCACTCCCTCGCTCGCCCCCTGGGAAAGCGAACCCGCCGTGCTCTCGCTGATGAGCAGCGACACTCGCAAATTCGTTTTCCAGAATCAGGGTGAAACCCAGCCGCAGCAAATCGTTCTTACCAAAGTCGATCCGGATACTTACGTCGACCGCTCCGAAATCGCCCCCGACTCCGGCGATCCACAGATAACTGAAATCACCTTTCACCGCCAAAAGCCCGGCGCTCCCGCGAAAAAGCCTGGTTCCTGAATCCATCCCTCAAATGGCTAGTGCCGGAAGTGCCTCACGCCCGTAAGCACCATCGCCATTCCCAATTTATCCGCTGCCGCAACCGACTCTTCGTCCCGCACTGATCCGCCCGGCTGAATCACCGCCGTTGCGCCCGCCCCGCCGGCCACCTCGATGCTGTCCGCAAACGGGAAAAACGCATCCGAAGCGATCACGCTGCCTTTCAGCGAAAGTCCTGCCGTCGCCGCTTTCATGATTCCCAGCTTCGCCGAATCCACGCGGCTCATTTGCCCCGCGCCCACTCCCACCGTCTGCCCGTCGACCGCGTAAACAATCGCGTTTGACTTCACATGCTTGCACACCGTCCATGCAAAAAGCAGCGACCGCATCTCCGCATCCGTCGGCGCGCGCTTCGTCACCACCTTCAGGCTCGCCGCATCGAGCTTGTGCCGGTCCGGCTCCTGCACCAGCACGCCCCCCGAAATCCGCTTCAGCTCCAGCGCAGCCCCCACCGGACCAGCCCCAATCTCCAGCAGCCGAAGATTTTTCTTCGCCGCAAATCTCTCGCGCGCCGCCGCGTCGTATCCCGGCGCGACGATGCACTCCGCAAAGAGTTTCGCCACTTCTTCCGCCGTCGCACCATCCAGCGGCCGGTTGAACGCCAGCACGCCTCCGAACGCCGA
>Ga0335072_10003447_pt1 | contig 23848 bp, 22 predicted proteins | sample Lox_Sample_21_FD_206725 | JGI IMG/M metagenome (GOLD analysis project Ga0335072, IMG submission 206725) | Soil microbial communities from Loxahatchee National Wildlife Refuge, Florida, United States - Lox_Sample_2.1 | ecosystem: Environmental > Terrestrial > Soil > Wetlands | place: USA... | reverse complement strand
TGGCTATCTGTGGTGGCCCATGCCCCCGGGCGATCCCATCCACGCAGGCGCGTTCGAGGCGCGCGGCATCTTCGGCCAGCACCTCTATATCAATCCTTCGCAGAAGCTTGTGATTGTCGTCCTGAGTGCCCGGCCAAAACCGACCGGATCGACTGTCCTCGACGATACTGCATTCTTTGCGGCCGTTGCGCGAGCTCTCCGTTAGCCAGAAGGCCCCGCACTACGCATGCCTGGGAACACAGGCAGCGCAGATGCCATGAAGGACCAGGTCGTGGCTGACGACACGGAAGCCGCGTGGCAGCCTGAGTTTGATTGCGGGAACGCATCCGTCGAGTTCGTACACCTTTCGACAGTCGTTGCAGAGGAAGTGATGATGGTGCGCCTTTCCTGAGAGCTCGTAGCGCGCAGATTCGCCGGGCAGTTGAACCGTCACCAGCCAGCCCTCCTCGGTCATCGTCTTGAGGTTGCGATAGACAGTTGCGATGCTGAGATCGTCTACGCTGCGCTTTGCGTAGGAAAGGACCTCGTCGGGCGAGAGGGGACGATCCGTCTCGACAAAAGCTGCACGAATCGCCTCCTTTTGCCGTGTATTTCTTGTCGCAAGCGTGGGGCGAGACTTCATCGCGATGGTCCCTTTCGTTTGTAAAATGGCGGCGGCCGCACCGGTTCAAGAGGAATCAGAAGCAGCGAACGTTCGCGCAGCTCCTCACGTATGACGGGTTCCAGGGTGGAATCTGAGGAGCGCGGCAGAGTAGCAGTGGGCGGAACTGCTGCCGTATGCGCCGTGAAACACCAGACGCAGAAAGAATGATTGAGCGCGTGCGACGGTGGGTGACTGTGGCCGGCCTCCACGGTCATGAAAAGGGTCAGCAGAAGGCATAGGGCCGCCGCGATCACCTTTTCGGGCTGGCGATTCGACCCTTTCATGGAGTGATGCTATCGATCTCCTGCTATTGGCGCAAGAAGATTGACGCACCAGCTTACCTCGGCACACGGGATCGCGGGCAGAGCTCAGGCCTCACAGGCGTGCGCACGAGGCGCGGGGTACACGGTCGACACAGTTGCCATCTAGGAAGATCATGCCCAGTCGCCTGAAATCCTTTTGGAAGTTTCGGCATTGCCGGCGCCAAACATCCTTCAAGGTCAACAACCTTGCCACAGGTATTGCACAGGAAGTGATCATGATGCTCCTTGCCTGCCACCTCGCAGCGGGTTGTCTCGCCGCGAATCTCTACCGGCCGCAGCCAGCCTTCGGATACCAGTGTCTGGATGTTTCGATAGACGGTCGCGATTCCGAGGGTTGGGTGACGCAGTTGCGCACCCTGCCAGACTTCTTCTGTGGGGAGCGGTCGATCAGCTTCTGTGAATGCCTCCCGAATGGCCGCTTTCTGCCTTGTCTGTCGCTCATCCACGGGCGGAAAATGCCCCCCAACGATTGAGATTGACCTTTATTGATCTGATTTGTGTGTTCTTTGTTTACTGCTACTGCGTTAGTATTAGTACTATGTTTCTGACTGCAGTGTATTCGATCGTGGGACAACATGACTGGGTCGATCGACTGAACCCCTGGGTGGTGCGCTTTGGCAATGGTTTTGGGATCCGCTGGTACGAGCTAGCCTATCTGGCGGGACTCCTGCTTGCCGGGTGGGTTTTTTTCCCGATGGGCACGCTGGGAGCTGTGGGGCAGACCGGCCAACGTGCCACGGGCCGTCATCTTTCCGTGGGCGCCGCTGGTAAAACGACGTCGAGGTGCCGCGTCACCCCAGCCAGATCTACGCGGCCGGAATTGAAGGAATGCTTCTGTTTCTCATCGCCCAGTGGGTATTGGGGCGGTCTTCGCGACCGGGGCTCACCACTGCTGCGGTTCTCGTCGCTTATGGAACAGGCCGCTTTATCGATGAGTTCCGGAGGCAACCGGATGTTGGCCAGCCGGTCTACTGGGGATGGATGAGCATGGGGCAGCTGCTGACGGTTCCGATGATCTTCCTCGGCGTTCCGTGGCTGATCCAGTTGAGAAGCAGCGCAGCAACAAGGACGTAACTTTGATAACCGACGAACATACGATCAGGGAGTCGCAAGAATGAACGCTTTGCTTCTCACTTCAATGGCCGCAGTCTCCACCTCAATCGGCGGCTGTTGTGCGGTTTCGCTCCAGCGCAGAGTTCATTTGCTCATGGCTCTGGGAGGCGGAGTGCTCATTGGGGCAGTGTTTCTGGATCTGCTGCCCGCCGCGTTCTCAGCGGCGGCAGCAGGTGGATGGACAAAGTTATTCGCAATCGCCATTGCCGCGCTCGGAGCGCTCCTGATCTTCTGCGTGAAGCACGCGGCGGATCGGCGCTCAAAACGGGGGAAGGACGATCGCACGGCCGGCAGAATCAGCGCTTCTCTCCTCGTTGTGCACAGCACTCTCGATGGATCCGCTATCTTCGCGGCATCCACAATCTCGTTGCAAGTGGGCCTGATCGTTGGCCTCGGAGTGGTCGCGCATGACATCTGCGACGGATTGAATACCATCTTGCTGTCGACTGGAGGACGAAGAGCTGAAGGTAAAGATTATGGGTTTCTGGCTCTTGATGCCCTGGCTCCAATCGCTGGTGGATTGATCGCTGCCCATCTGTTTACGATCTCACCCTTCCTGGTCATGACGTTCCTGAGCTTTGCGGCCGGATCGTTCCTCTTCACCGCGATGTCCGGCCTGTTTCCCGATGCATGGCGGTCCGGGCATCGCAACATAGTACCGTGGACCGGCCTGGTGGGCTTTTTTCTGATCTGGTGCCTGTCCAAAATGCTCGGATCCCTTTCATGAGCCGATGCAGCGTGGAAGCTGGCGTCCCCGGAGAACGATCCTACCTCCGTTGGGAGTAGAGTATCTACCTTCATGAGCGAAAAGGACCAGTATAAGAACCGAATCGAGCTGCTGCAGGGAACGCTCGACATGCTCATTCTTCAAACGCTGCAATGGGGGTCGCAGCATGGATATGGCATCGTCCAGGCCTTACGTTTGCGATCCGGAGACGTGCTTCAGGTGGAAACCGGATCGCTGTATCCGGCCCTCCGCCGACTGGAGCGTCAGGGCTGGGTTCAGTCGGAGGAAGCAGTCAGAGAGCATGCAAAAAGCCCGCTACTACCGAATCATGGCCAAAGGGAAAAGCTGCTGGCCTCGGACCTGGGCCGATGGGAGCGAATTGTCGAAGCGATTGGGTCGGTGATGCATGTCGAGCCAAGTGTCGGTGATCGCCGTTTGAAGGAACCGTCCTGGTTTCGGCCCTTGCGTCATTTCGATCTGGAAGCCGGAGTCACGCGAGTTGACTGCCAGGCAATTTGCCGCCATCGTCCGTCTCGCCGCGCGTAAACGCTGAGGACCAGAATATCCACGTCGAAGGGTTGTGGCTGCACCCGGGTATCGCTGACGCGCACTGCATATCGCCCGGTAAGAATTGCGGCATCACCAGCAACGCGAACCCGGAGATCGGCCGCCTTCCACGAAATATAGTGCAGTTGCCCGGAACGGATCGCACCCAGGTAGCTTTCCTTGCTGTCGATCCTGCCACTGGCGTGAACGTACGTCACATCATTGCTCATGATTCTGTCCAGCGCCGCGACATCGGATCGGTCCAGGGCGTCGACCCGCTCACGCTCGACCGCAAGCACCTGCTGAACCAGGATGTCACTGGCCGTCGTCGCAACCGCCGGTAATTTCGCCGCTGCAAGAACAACTGCAAAAACGATGCAAAGGATTTTCATTCTGTTCTACCTCTGTCTCTTCTCTCTTCCATCTCGCAAAAGTCCCGGTCACTGTCAGAGGAGCGAGCGCCTTGTGATCCCACTTCCTTCATGTCGAACCTCTTTCGTGCCGCAGCAAACCCTGGGAGAGCCATTTGAATACAGTCCAGTTAAACTGGGCTACCGGTGAGCTACGTAACGGGTGAAACCTCGACGTTACGGCTCGCCCAAACGCACGTTACGCCTGTCGTTACGCGCATGACGCATGGAAATTGATGGAGGTTGCCTGAATTTTTGAGAACAACTGCCGGGCGTGCCGTCGCACCAGGAACCCCAGAGATCGCCCCAAAGGCCCACCTGCGGTAGACGGCCCCGCAAGGCCGTCCTCGGAGGCACAGCACACCAGTGGCATGCAACGAGTTGCTCGCCATACGGATGCTTGTTCTGCGGCCGGTCATCTGGTATTACGAAAAACGCAGGCGCAGGAACCGGGCACGCTGTCGTTTTCGACTTCCCGGTCAGAGCGGAGTTTCAGATCGAAGCACCGGCAGGACTGCCGGCCAAAAGGGCAACGAGAATGCTTGACATCCGCAAGGAAACCGACAGTCTCGGTGAGGTGAATGTTCCCGCCGACAAGCTCTGGGGCGCACAAACCCAGCGTGCGCTGGAACACTTCGCGATTGGAACCGACCGGATGCCCCGCGAGATGATCATGGCCTACGCCGTCCTGAAGAAAGGCGCCGCCAACGCTAACTTTGCCGCGAAGCGCCTCGACCAGACGCGCCGCGATCTGATCGTTCAGGTCTGCGATGAGCTCCTCGCCGGTCAGCATGACGACATGTTTCCCCTGCACGTCTGGATGAGCGGCAGCGGCACACAGTTCAACATGAACGTGAACGAAGTGATCGCCAACCGCTGTTCCCAGATCGCTGGCACGCCGCTGGGCAGCAAGACGCCGGTCCACCCCAATGACCAGGTCAATATGTCGCAGTCGTCCAACGACTCCTTCCCTTCCGCCATGAACATCGCCGCTGCGGTCAACGTGAAGCAGCGCCTCGTCCCCGCGGTCCGGCAGTTGCACGATGCCATCGCCGCGAAAGCCACCCAGTGGCACGACATCGTCAAGATCGGCCGCACCCACATGCAGGATGCAACCCCTCTGACCCTCGGACAGGAATGGTCAGGTTATGCCGCCATGCTCGCTGACGATCTCGATCGGCTCGACGATGCGCTCCAGGGCGTCTATCGTCTCGCGCTCGGCGGCACCGCCGTCGGCACCGGCATCAACTCGGCTCCTGGCTTCGCCGAGGACGTCGCGGCGGAGATCGCGAAACTCACCAGCCTTCCCTTCCTGACCGCGCCCAACAAATTCGCCGTTCAGGGCTCGCATGATGCTTTGGTCCACCTTTCCGGAACCCTGCGCACCCTGGCTGTCTCCCTCTACAAAATCGCCAACGACATCCGCCTCATGTCCTGCGGTCCGCGCGCTGGCTTTGCAGAGCTGAAAATTCCCGACAACGAGCCAGGCTCCTCTATCATGCCCGGGAAGGTCAACCCAACTCAGGCCGAGGCTCTCGCCATGGTCGCCGTCCAGGTGATGGCCAACGACACCGCCGTCGGTCTCGGCGGCGCCGGCGGCTACCTCGAAATGAATGTCTACAAGCCGCTCATCATCTTCAATGTCGCCCACTCCATCGCCATCCTGACCGACTCCTGCACTAACTTCCGTAAGTATCTGGTGGAGGGTACCGAACCGAATCGGAAGAAGATCGATCAGTATGTCGAGGACTCTCTCATGCTGGTCACGGCTCTTTCCCCGGTGATCGGCTATGACAAGGCCTCGAAGATCGCCCATTACGCCATGGACCACGACCTCACCCTAAAGACCGCAGCACTCAAGCTAGGATTTGTAACTGAGGCTGACTTTGATCGCATCGTCGATCCAAAGAAAATGGTTGGGCCTGACGCCAGCTCACAAGCCATGGGCCGACCAGGATCATAGCGGCGATCCTCGCCGTCCTGGGCCCATGGGATAGAACGGGAATGACTACAGAAGATCGCTCACAGCCGTGCTCACATCCACATTCGCGGGCACGCACTCATCTTCAAAAGCATCTCTGAACAGGAAGACGACGAAAAATCATCCTTCAGCCGAGAACCCGACTCCGTCTCGCTTCAGCAGGCCGCTGCCTCCATCCTGAAACGATGAGTTCTGTTCCAGACCGGAAAAGTCATGGCTCCCTCGGCGCGGTCCGAGCATGTATCCGTCGGTTATTGGCAGATGCGCCATATTGCGCCACCCGCGTCGTGAACGGGTTGCCCTCAGCCTCGCCAGCCTATACTGAGCACTCTGCACGTCTGCGCGGGCCCCCATGTTCTTTCCGCAAAGACCGAAAATCCTCGTGGCGGACGATCAGCGAGTGATCGCTGACACCCTGGCGATGATTCTGGCCCAAAATGGCTACGAGACGATCGCCACCTATGGAGGGCGAGAGGCGATCGCCCAGGCACGCCGCTGGACTCCCGATCTGTTTGTCAGCGATGTGAGCATGCCCGAGGTTGATGGCATCCGCGCTGCGATCGAAATTCACACCCTGTTTCCACGCTGCAAAGTTCTTCTCTTCTCTGCCGAGGCGTCAAGCCTGGAACTGGTACGCGGTGCCCGCTCGCAGGGCCACAGCTTCGAATTTCTTGAGAAGCCCTTTCATCCCGTCGTCATGCTCGACATCCTGCGGCACCTTCAGGCGGCCTGATATGTCCGAATTTCTTCGCGTCCACTTCATCGACTTCCACGACAGCGGAGAGCCCAGTGGCGGCATCGATCGCAGTCTCCTATTCGACGAAATCCCCAGGCGAGGGAGTTCCTTTTCCTTATTTCCCGGCACACCCCCCGTCTGGATTGTGGGCACCCGCCTCTGCCCGAACGCGGAGACCGGAGCTCACTGGCTCGTCACCTACCGACGCCAGAAACCTGTCCGGTTCATCGCCTGAGCTCGCCGCCTGAGGATCGCTTCCGAAGACACTTCCCCCCAACCCAGGTGTTTCAACCACGAGGTCATCGCCCTGTCTTGCCCCGCCCCAGAACCGGCTTTGCCCAACGTCCGTAGCAGCGTCGGCAGGACCGCGACGTCAGAGGCAACCTGGATTAACGATATATATATGGCTAGGAGAGGTAACCCCTCCGTATGTATTTGATTTGCATAGAGGCCGAGGGGGGGTCACCCCCCTCGGCCGTGAGAATCACCCCACTTCGCGGAGCAGCCTGAGGTGGAGCACCCAAGGCCGAGGAGCAGCCTGAACCAGACCCCGCGCCCGCGCGCCAGCCCATAGACTGACTCGTTGACCCAGGGGGGTTCCCGCCCGGGCTCTCGCAACGGAATCAAGGAGATCCGGAGGGGTCCCCCCCCGGATCCCCCGATTCTCGATTCGCCGCGCAGCCCCGCCTACTTGCCCGGCTGGAACAGCGCGAGTCGGCAATGCCACTCGATCGACTTGCCCGGATCGAGGGTCACCATCCCGGTGTTCATTCCCCCCCACTCCTTGCCGAACGGGTCCCCGAAGTTGAACTGCTCTTCGATGGCTGCAAAGGACTTGGTCGGCGGAGCATAGACCTGGATGGTCCGGATCTCCGGCGACAACCCCAGAATGTGCACCCCGTAGTTGCTGGCCGGATCGGCAAACGTGACGTCGACGGCCCCCTTCGTCCGGTCGATCGACGACCAGTTGTCGTCCAGGTAGATGTCGTCCAGTGCCTTCCCGTTGGCGGTCGTGAAGTCGTACTTCGTTCCCTTCACCGGCATCAGCTCGCCCGTGGGGAAGACGTCCTGATAGTTATTGATAGCCGCGACTTTCGTCGCCGGAACATGGAGCAGCGCCTGCTTGCGGTCGCCGCTCGGCACCGTGAAGTACGGGTGCCAGCCAATCGCCATCGGCTCCGGATCCTTGCCGACGTTCTTCGCCACGATCGTCGCGTCCACGGCCGGACCCGTAAGGGAGATGACGAAGCTGAGATCGGTCTGCGACAGCCAGTGCCCGCCGAAGTCGCCGGCATGAATCACGCCGGTGATCGACTGACCATCGGGGATGTTCTGCGTCGCCACATCCTGCACCGGCGTAGCAAGGATCAGCCCGTGCATGGCGTGCTTGTCTTTCGCGGGATCGGCGGAGCTGTGCCAGTTCGCGGGCAGGGTGATGGTCTTCCCATGCCATTTGGTGGTAACCGTCTTGCCGTCCGGCGAAAGAGGGCCGACGATGCGGTTGGGATACGGCACCAGGAAGGCTCCGCCAAAGGAGAAGCTGGCGTTTCCGTTCATGTCATCCGGGCCACCGTTGAGCTTGGCTGCAGCTTCCTCCAGCGTAGGCGAGGCCAGGATCGGGATCTCGCCCTTGCCGGGCACGTTAGCCGTGATCTGGAAGAGGTTCATGCCGCGGCCGGGAAGAATCGTCGCGGACAGGAACTCCATACCCTGGCCGTTGCTGGTGGCCGGACGCGTGATCTTCACAACCGGCTCCCCGCCGATCTGGGGGGCAGCGGCCTGGGTCGGCTGTGCCGGGGTTTCGGCCGGTGGCGGCGATGATTTCGAACAGCCCGAAAAGGCGGCGATGACGGCGAGCGCAAGAGGCGCGATAAGAAGTCTGGATCGAGTGGCCATGAGGGTCTCCGGTAGCAAAACGGGTCTCCGCGCGTGGAGCGCGTAAACGCTTTCCTGAAGCGGGACCATTCTACGCCTCGGGCCCGCTTCTACAATCGACATGTGCCTGCCGTTGCAACCCCATCCCCTCTCGACCTGCTGAATCACCGCGTCATCGCCTGCGAACAGTGTCACCGCCTGCGAACGCATTGCACGACGGTGGCCGAGAAGAAGAGAGCCGCGTATCGCGAATGGGAGTACTGGGGGCGGCCCGTGCCTTCGTTCGGTGATCCGCAGGCCAGGGTTCTCTTTGTAGGCCTGGCTCCCGGCGCGCACGGTTCCAACCGGACCGGGCGACCCTTCACCGGTGATGGGTCCGGAGACTTCCTGTATCCGCTGCTCCACAGGGCAGGGTTTGCTTCCCAGTCCTCTTCGCGCTCCCGCGATGATGGGATGGTCCTGCAGGATGCGTGGATCACTTCCGTCGTACGCTGCGCACCTCCGGACAACAAGCCGTTGCCTGAGGAGATTGCACAGTGCGCGCCCTTTCTCGACGAGGAGATTGCCGCACTGACCGAAGTACGCGCCATCGTGTGCCTGGGCAAGATCGGATTCGATGGCGTGGTCGCGCATCTGCTGAGGACAGGACAGATCGAGCGCCGCGGCGATCTGATCTTTGGTCACGGGGTTGAGTATCGGATTCCGGGCGGACGAAATCCTGAAGGACGCTGGCTGCTGGCGAGCTATCACCCGTCACTGCAAAACACGAACACCGGCAAGCTGACGCCGGCCATGATGCTTGCCGTCTTTCGACGGGCACGCCGCCGTGCAGGGTTGCCTGTCCGCGACGCGAGTTAATTCGCAAACACGAACATCCCTGTCGTAACTGCGGTGCATCTTGTCGTAAAGCCAGGGAGCTACCAAGTCTCCCGCGCATGAGGGATACGCATGATTACGATTTTGATCATCATTTTGATCCTGATGTTGATTGGAGCTTTTCCGGCATGGCCGTACAGCCGCGGGTGGGGATACTACCCGAGCGGAGGCCTGGGGCTGATCCTGCTCATCATCGTAGTGCTGTTATTGCTGAGGGTGTTTTAAGAAGACTGCGGAAGAGTGGAGCGGGAGACCGGGATCGAACCGGCGACATTCAGCTTGGGAAACTGGTATTAAGTTGAAAACAAAGACGATAGCGTTTTTGTGGACTCGGTTTTGGCGATATAACCCCTTATTTTTCAATGCTGAATTTTTCGACCGTTTCGAATGGTGTTCAAACGGTGTTCAGAAAATGGGGAGCGTTTGCTCCCCATCGCCTTTGTTTATGCTGCGTTCCTGACGTGTGCTCGGTGAGCTTGTTCTGCGTGGGCGTTGAATGGTGTTCAAAAGGGCCGTTTTTCGGCCAAAACGGCGGGTGACATTCAGCGGAGGGAAGAAAAACAGAATTCCGGGGCGATTTCTTCTCCTATTTGCCGCTTCCCTGTTCCGGGTTTTAGTTCCATGCTTGTGCCGCGTCGCTCTGCGTGAGGACAGAGGCTTCGGCGATCAGTAGATCGTCGAGGAGAGTAAGTCCATGGCGGAAATTCTGACGACGGTGAGCTGGTCTGCCCTCTGCTTCGCCGCGCTTGCGTTACGCCGACGCAAAACGGTTTCTGTGAAATCTCACTCACCGTCACACCATTCAGTGTGTGATTTGCATTCTGAAAGCTGATACCTTGAGTCCCCTACCCAATGGTCTGGATTGCGGTTCCGTCGTGGGTTTCAATGGTCGGAAGCTTCGTTCCTCTTTCTGCGGAAACCTTGGATCAGGGAGCAGTGAAGTCGCACCAGACATCGTTGGCTTTGCGATCGGTCTGGAGATATAGCGGACCTGATGGCCCCTGCTAGAGGTGAGAGGTGCGCAATACTTTGCGCACCTTACGTCCATCTCTCCCGCAAATACCTGAATCTAAAGGCACGTCCTGTGGCAGGTTAAGTGCTAAGTATGTGGCAGCAGGATGAAAACTGCCAGTGTTGGCCATCGAGGGCGAGGGCATTATGCTGGCGCGGACCCAGGTAATCCAGGAGGAAAGATGAAGAAGTTCGCAATTGTATTCCCTGTCTTGGCTGCGGCACTTGCGATGACGCCGACCGTAAAGGCTGATTCCTACACGTATACGATCAGCGGATCAAACTTCAGCGCCACGCTTTACCTCACGGCCAGCCCAAACAATGCCAATGGCGCCCCTGCCTCTGGCATTGACACCATCACCAGCGTCGCAGGGACGTTCACGGTGAACGGGCAAACATACGATATCAACAACCCCATCGCCCCCGAGACCGCCAAATACGGCTCTGACGACAGCAGTTTCACGACGTCGAGCGACGGCGGTTTCCTCTTCGATAACCTGCTGTACCCCGGTGCTTCAGGAAACGGGATTCTCGACTGGGGCGGCCTGCTCGTCGATAACGCCGGTGAACCCGGTTATGAACTCAATATCTTCTCGGGCAGCAAGGGGTCTGGCGCGCCCACCGGCTCCGACAGCCTTTACTTCTATTTCGCCGACAACGGCAACAATCACAGCAACAATCGGATCCCTACCGCTGTAGGCGGTGATTCGCCGGCGGACGCCACGTTGGTGGCGACACCGGAGCCCGGCTCTTTATTCTTGCTCGGTACCGGCCTTCTTGGTCTAGCATTTGTCGTCTTCCGGAAGGCGCGGCCGTCTGGCCACGCGTTAAACGCCTAAAGCGGACAACGATGACAAAGGGAGCGCAGCGGCATGAGGGCCTGCCGCCTACGGGGGCGCGCGCGTCGGGAGGTTGTCTGTCGCCGCGATCCATCGGGATGAGGTGTTAAGAGTGCGGGGTAAAACTCGCAGTCAAGCAGGTTTTCGCAGACAGGATTGCATTGATGTCGAGGTCGGGTAGCCCGATGAGATACGACCCCCAGGTGACTTGCGCGGAAGCGGAGTAGATCTTGAACTACGCAATCCTACCGGGGACACCATTCCTCGCTTAGTTTTCGCAAGCCAAGAATGCGGTGGTCGATAAGCGCACTTTTGGGCACGTATACAAGCCTGTTGTTGCTGTTTGGATCAGTGGGCAGAACAAAGAAACCTGGATCCACCAGATAACGGAGGGAGTTGTGGACAATTCCCTCCATCACTTCACCGTCTCTGAATTGAAAACGCATCCATACGCCTTGAAAAACCGGTGCTCGCGTATGGAAACTGAGGTCCTGACGGCTCGAGTTTCCGTCAAAGTTATTTACATAGAAAACCGCCTTCACCTCGTCGATCGGGATCTCCTCGACGACATCCGAACCGACCAGTCGAACACGGAACGTATCCGGCAAGCTCCGAGGAGTGGTAGCCAGGAGTTCTTCGATTGTGTGCCATGCAGGAAAGTCGAGGAAGCCTTTGAATGCCCTCGTGCCGCACTGAACGACAACCCGCGCGGGACAGACGCCATTAGTCTCCATCGTGGTTCCGTTGGCCCTCTGTAAGCGGTTCAGCTGTGCAGTCCTGAGGCAGAGGTTGATCCATGTCTCTACTATCTCGATTAACCTGTGGCGATATCAATCCCACTGTCGTGCCATCTGCGCGCTATCTTGTGCCATTTATGAAGCAGCAAGCGAGGAAATTGAGTTCATGCCCAATCGTCCTTTTCCCTGCTCTAGCTATTGCGTGAAGGCTGCAAATTGTACTGTTTAATCTTGTATAACAGCGCCTTATAGCTGATCTGCAGATTGCCTGCAGCGGCCTTACGATTCCACCCCGTTCGCTCCAGGGCTTGCGCGATTGCGGCGTGCTCGGCTCCACCCTTCAAAGCCCGCACGAGATGCTTCAGCCCCCCATCAGCGGCTGAATCTCCCTCATTGCCAGCTGGCGACCCTGAGCTGGATTGAGGCAGCAATTCGTTGATGATTGCCTGTTCGTCCGCAAGGACGAGATAACGCCTCATCGTGTTTTCCAGCTCGCGAACGTTGCCCGGCCAGGCATAACTGGTGAGTGCCTGCATCAGGGCGGGGGAGATAGGCAGGGGTTCGCGTCCATATTTCGCCGCCATCTTGTTCATGAAATGCGTCGCCAAACTGGGAATTCCTTCAGTTCGGTTACGAAGGGGAGGCATCTTTAGTGTAAATCCGTTTAAGCGGTAATAGAGATCCTCTCGAAACCTCTTCTCCGAGATGGCCTTCTTCATGTCAATGTTCGTCGCTGCAATCACGCGAACATTCACTCGCTGGCTGGAGCGACTGCCCAGCCGAGAGAAGGTGCCATCCTGAAGAACCTGTAATAGCTTGGCCTGTAAAGCAGTCGGCATTTCCCCGATTTCATCGAGAAACATCGTGCCGTTATTGCAAATCTCGAACTTGCCGGGTTTGGCCTTGACGGCGCCAGTAAAAGCGCCCTGCTCGTACCCAAACAGTTCGCTCTCGAGCAAATCGGCTGGCATTGCCGCGCAATTTACTTTGAGAAAGCTGCGTTGACTCCGAGTTGAGAGCTTGTGAATCAGCTTCGCTGCGACTTCTTTGCCGGTTCCGCTTTCTCCAAGGATCAGAAGTGGAATATCCACACGCGCAACAAGCATGCATTGCGACTCGACGTCCCGCATGCATTTGCTGGATCGGACGAAAGTCGTGTCTTCATCGATCCTCGTCTCCTTGAACAGATCATCAACTTCGTGACGCACTTCCTTCCGGAGGCATGCCTGAATGGCGGTCTCTATATCCCTCCGTGTGAATGGTTTGAGGACCACTGCAGCGGCACCCGTTCTAGCCGCCATTACGACTTCGTTGAGCTCGGCCGAACAGGCGAGAATAACGATCGGAAGCAATGGAAACACAGTGTGCACTCTTCGGATCAGATCGAGCGCACTCTCTTCCGGGCCTTCGGTGGCGTTCCAGTCCATCAGGATGACGTCCGGCGCCACCGATCCTCCGATGCACGTGTCGAGGGCCGCCGGGTCACAGATCAGGCTCAGGTTGAACCGGGGCGCCAGGATGTCATGCAAATATTGAAGAATCGCCGGATCACTGTCGAGAACCGCGATATGTGGACGAACTCTTCCTACACCTGTGTTGCTGGAAGCTTGCCGCGTGACTACCATCATTTGTGCTCCACACAACCGAATCAGGGATATTCCCCGTATTGAAGTTAGGAGGAGGTTGTACCTGTGGAAGAGGAATGTTACCACGGATGGTAGGAAAATAAGTTCATCTTTTGTGCATCGTTTTACTCACTCTGAAGTACCAACCCGCGACGCGGCTTCGGTTACCTGAATGGATTACCTGTTGACGGTTTGGACATCGGGTGGCATTGGACCAAAACCGCGCACACTCGCATTGAGTGTTGCGTATGTATTCTGCTTTCAAACACTTGTACGGACGTAGTCGCCCGGCGAGGTGTCCTCCCTTGCGAAACTTCCCCGCCAGTCGAGCTCGAATACGAACAACTTTGGGGTTGCATCGGGCCGCATATTCCACACGGTAACCAAGACTCCCCGCCGTGGCCCCAATCTTGCATGGTGGTGGATGGCATCCGGTGCTTCCATTCAACGGAGGATAACCCTGGCGTCCATAAGCGGCTATCTGAATCTTCGCGATCTGCCCCCCTTGAGCGTATTCTTCGGCGAATCGCCCGCAATGGCGGTCGCTAAGGAGAAACTGGGACGGATTGCCGAAACAGCGATCCCGGTTCTGCTGCAGGGGGAAAGCGGCACGGGCAAAGAGATCTTTGCCAAGCTGCTGCACGCATCTTCATTGCGCAGAAACGGTATGTGGGTCAAGGTAAGCTGTCCGGCGATTCCCCACAGTTTGATCGAGTCGGAACTGTTCGGCTACGAAAAGGGCGCATTTACCGGGGCGCACGCAACCAAACGCGGACGCGTGGAGCTCGCACACCACGGGACACTTTTTCTGGACGAAGTGGATGGGCTTGATCTCGCGGCCCAGGTAAAATTGTTGCAGTTGCTCCAGGACGGAACGTTTGCTCGTGTCGGTGCCCAGGAATCCATGCGCGTGGATACGCGGTTGATCTGCACCGCCAAAGGGAATCTTCGCCAGCGTACCGAAGATGGTACGTTCCGGCTGGATTTCTTCTACCGCATCAATGCAATGACCATCGAATTACCGCCCTTACGCAGTCGTCTGGGTGATCTGCCGATGCTGGTGGACTATTTCCTGAATCTGCACGCGAAGACCTTCGGTGTTCCCGTCAGGCAGTTGTCGCCCGAGATGATGAAGCTCATGTGGCATTACCACTGGCCGGGTAATATCCGTCAGCTGGAAAACATGCTGCGCAGCTATGTTCTGATTGGCAGCGAAGAAGCGTTGCTGTCGGATCTGGTTCCAGCGGCCGAGACTAGCCTGCTTCCGCAAATGGACCTGAGCAGTCCGCTATCTTTGAAGGAGATCACGAAGTCCGCGACGCGGCATATCGAGAGAGAGGTCATTCTCAAGGTTCTGCAGGCGAATGGATGGAGCCGGCGGAAGACCGCGAAATGGCTCAATATCAGCTATCGATCGCTCCTCTATAAGCTGCAGGAGTCCAAGATCACGGCGAGGGCGGGGGTGAAAGAAGCTGCCTCGGTGGAATCGCTTTCGCAGTGAACCCAACCCAGGAGTGCCTTTCAGCAAAATAGCTATGGCCTGAGGACCTCATGAAGTCCAGCTATTTCCGCTAATATTGTGCTTCGAAAAAGCAGGAGATCTCGGATGCCGGGAATTACTGGCTATATTTCGCTTCGACTGGACGCCGTTGTTCCGCCCCAAAATGTTTCTTATCTTCTTCCGCCGCTCATACACGAAGAATCCTACAAAGTGTCTCATCTGAGCGGCACAAGGTTCTGTTCAGTAGCAGCCGTCGATCCTGGCATCGACGACTGCCTTTGCGGTGTAGCCAGAGATCCGAAGACCGGCATCGGCGTCGCGTTTTATGGCGAGTTTTACGACCAACAGTTCCGCTCCGCCAGGGATGGAAGGGAAATCGCAGAGGTCCTGATTCGAGAGTATTTGGAAGACGGCGATAAACTGTCATGGCGACTGGATGGATCCTATACGGTGTTTGTGAATGACCCGCGCACCGAAACCTGTATCCTTTTCAACGACTTCTGTGGATCGCGTCCACTCTTTTACGCAACGGACAAGGACATCCTCTATTTTTCACCGGAGGCCAAGGGAATTGCCGCTGTTCCTGGATTTGATACGACTGTCGATGTCGATGCGCAAGTGGCGATGCTCGTTTGCAGCAATCTGATTGGCGATCACAGCTTCTATCGCAACGTGAAGCCACTGTTTCCGGGAACTATCCTCACCATTCGGGAAGGCAAGGTGCATCGCAGCCAGCCCCGTCCTTATCTGCCCGATGGGGCAACCACGGATAAAGGAGAGAAGTATTACCTCAGCGCCCTCTGCGATCGCTTGCTCAACGCTACAAGTAAGCTCTTGAGGGATCCTGACAGGATTGTTATTCCACTGAGCGGGGGAATCGACTCGCGCATGATCGCGGGGTGTGCGCACAAACTGTCAGGCGGGAATCTCCGTACCGTATCGTGGGGATCGGACGAGAAACTTCCGGGTTCAGATGCAGTAACTGCCCGACTCGTTGCGGAGCACCTCAAAAGCGACCACCATTTTGTAAGGCGTCAAGCGGAGCACTTGCGGCGAGATATGCCGGAAATGCTCTATCGGGTTGATGGCCTGATCACCGATCCGATTGCACACAGCAACGAGCTGAACATAATGCGCCATATTCGAAATCAGTTGGGAGGGCTTTACATTCTCCGGGGCGAAGAGTGCTTTGGCCACGCCTCGGCGCCCAGTTGCGATGCAGAGGCCCTGGCGCAATGGGGTATCTATCGACTACGCGATACTCCATGCCTGGAGCAAGTGCTGGACAAGGCTGCGCTTGCCGAACTGCGTGAAAACAATGACGCCATCTATCAGTCACTCATTGACAGTTGTCCTTGTAGGAGCATGACGGACCGCCGCGAATACTACTACTTCAACGTACGCAACTTCCACTACCATACGCGCAGCGCCTATTGTAAGAGGACCGTTCTGGATGTGAGGAACCCGTGGATGGATCGGGATGTGCTGGAATTCCTCAACAGCCTGCCTGCCCGTTACAGAACAGATCGGTACCTTTACCGGAAGGCAACGACGCATATGTTTCCCGGCCTGTTTGAGATCCCTGTTGCCACGCGGAACAGTCTGGAGAATTGGCCTCAGATTCTGCGAGAGAGCACGGACCTGCAGAGCTTTATGCGGATGAGCCTGATTGAGAGCCGCAGCACGCTGCACCAACTGCTGGATCCAGTAGAAGCAGAGAATCTCCTCGAACGATCGATCCATTCTCGAGTGGCGGCGGTCTCACCAAAGCTGCGGCTCCTCCGAGGTGGGAAAGATTACCTGCGCCGCCATATGCCGGGGTTGTATCGGAGGCTCAAGCCCCAACTAATGACGAAGATCAAAACAAGAGAAATGGCAGGCAGCGAGACTCTGATTCGGCTGGTGAATTTGAAGACATGGTACGACCAGTTTATTGACGCCGCCCCTTCTTCTCGTGGCGTGAACTCGAAGGTGAAGCATGACTCTGTGGGTGCTGGTGTTTCGAAATGGACGTAGAAACTGCTTTGAGCCGATCTCCGGAATTCTAAATCCAGCCGCGCAGCCTGTAGTAAACGATCTTCACCGATTCCGTCGCCATTGTTTCGAATGCGGAAAAGCGTCCCTGCCAATGCTCGCTTGAGTGAAGAACATCAGGAACCGCAAAGGGCGTGGCCTGAATGCCTGCCTTTCGAAAAGCGTGGAGAGCCCTGTAGATATGGAAATCGCTGGTGAGCAGAACTCTTCTGCCGGGCAGGTTCTCAATAAGCTGTGCCGTTTCGACCGCGCTTTCGTGTGTGCTTGAGGCTTGCCTCTCTACAAGTATCGCTTCGCGTGGAACGCCATAGGCCGTCAGGAAATCCAGAATACCCGGTGTACCGCGGCTGACAACGATCCTGCTAAAACCTCCGCGACGCCACGCGACAATCGCCTCGCGTGCGCGCCAGTAGGTGGAGTAGGAGATCGTCCCTTCGTCATCATTCGCTGCGCTCAGTACGATCAGGACATCACCCTTGGGTTGAATGAGTGCACCAGAGCAGGCGCGCGCCCACCACGACACGGCGGGCGTAAACAGCACAAGGATTGTGACGAGCCCAACGGTCGCAAGGAAAGGATGAACCGACCGGATGATCCTGGTCGAGGCGGTCATACGGTACCGATCCTCGTAGCAACGGATGTTCGATCCCGCCCGCGCGATCCAGGAGCGGCAGCCACAGACGTGAGGATATCCAGCAGTTCTTCCGCGACATCGTTCCAGCTGCGGTTGTTCTTCGCTGCAATGGTCAATGAATCCCAGTCCGCATCGAGAACACAGGCTATCGCCTCGGAGAGAGCGGCACTGTCGCGAGGGACGACGAGCCGCCCAAATTGCTCCGAGAGAATCTCCGGAATGCCTCCCACCCTGGTCGCTACCACCGGTCGGCCACAGGCCAGAGCCTCGAGTACGACGTTGGGGCAGCCTTCCATGTAGCTGGGCAAGGCGACCAGATTGGCAGCCGACATCCAGACAGCAACTTCGTCGAACGAACATCGGGGCATCAAGTGGATATAGTCGAACGCGTGATGCTGCTGAATATGGTTTGCGATGAGCGATCTGTCAGGCCCCTCTCCCACCATGTATGTATGGAGTCGGGGGCGGGCTCGGTGCAGCGCGGCGGCAGCCTCAACAAGTTCGCGAAGCCCTTTCCTGATGTCGGTGCGACCGATGTACACCACGGTTTCTGCAGATGGATCGATCTTTAACTTTTCCCGCGCAAGAAGGCGATTTTGGGTCCGGAAGATTGCGGTGTCGCAGCCATTGGGGAGGGCCCGCGTCGAGACCGGCGAGGCGCCCATGGCGATGGCTTTGTTACGCGAATCGGCACTCTTGGTGATTACAAAATCCGCCTCGCGCAAGACCGTGCGTGTGAATCGGGCGGAGATTGGGTCCCCGACCCGGTTGATGTCAGACCCGATGCTCTCTGCCACGACCGGGACACCCAGGTTCCTTGCAATGCGTAGTGCTGCGTAACCTTCCGGATAGAGGAAGATGCCCACAATTAGATTCGGCTCAAAATCACGGATGTAGGGAAGAAGCTGCCGCGCTGCTACTGTCCCGTTCATGGGCCGGGAGACCAAAGGCAGAGCGGGGTAGTCAATGTACTTTACTCTGACCCCCGGTGGGGACCACGCTGGATCGAGCTTGTCGTACAAGCGGGTCCGCGGCCTGAGCAGAGATGGATAGTCCGCGTTGGGATAGAAGACCTTGACCTCGACATGCGTAGCAAGGATACGGAGGGTCTCGTAACAGGAGCGTCCCTGCCATGGCTCCGCTGAACTGGGAAAATATCGAGTGATGACGGCTAGTTTCGTCATAGCTACGTTTTCGACGGGGTCTTCTGCGGTTCGGACATCAGATCGCGCGCGTTCTCCGCGATCGAATGAAGGAGGGTCGCATAGCGCTTGGCTAGGGCCTTGCGCTCATACTGCGCAATTTTTGCTGTATCGGGATTGAACGCAGGGAATGGATATTTACCGTGCGCCAGGGCATTGAGGAAGAGTTGACGAATCGCCGCAACGTCGTTGCTCGGAGCCCACCACCCTGCTTGGAGTGCCTCAAGCAGACTACGTATTTCGCCATCTGGATGTATGCAGGCTAGGATGGGTTTCTCAGATCCGAGATAATCGTAGAACTTTGCCGAGACGTTAACGCGGTCATGTGACACTAACAACAGATAATCTGTTTCACTAAGCGCATTCAACGCTTCCCGCTGGGGAACATGATTGGCTAGCTCGACCATTTCTCCGAGCTCTAACAGTAGTTGTTTGTATCGAAGCTCCTCGATGTGCCCTACAAAACGCAGAAGAATACGATTCTTACTTCCTAAGGGAAGAGAGCGTAACGCATCAACCAGATAACTTGGCTCAGTCGAGTTGTACAGTGTTCCAACGTAGGTCACCACAATTTTATTATGATGCTGCAGCTTCCGGTTTCCACGGCCGATAGTTATACGGCTCGCATCAAAACCGTTCGGAATGTAGTGATATTTGTTGTCCGGATCATTGGGATATCGCGCTTTGATTTCTCGTAGGCCATTGTTGCTCACTGACACCACGGCCGATGCACTCGCGATGGCTGCTGCCTCGGCTCGTACGGCAAATCTGCGGGCACGTTCGCTTCTACTGAAGCTAAAGCTAGCATTGCCGAAGCAAGTAGAAATCCACTCATCGCGAAAATCTAACACAATTGGTAGCCGCGGATACTCCTTTCGGAGCCGCCGAGCAAGAAGATAGTTGGAGAACGGCGCCCCGGTGATGAGCACGAGATCGATTTGACGATCGCGGATTACGCGACGCGCTGCTCGTGTGAGAATAGGCAACCAGGTTACTTGCGGATCCGGCAAGAGAATGTCCTGAAGGAGCCGTTTAAACACCCGTGTCTGGGATGTCGCAGTTCCAGATTGGGTAGAATGTGAGTTCGACATCCCGATGAGCGCCTTCAGACGCTTCTTGAGAGGGAACGGCAGGTCAAGTGTGTATGTACGATGGATGGTGACCGTCTCAGGAATCTCATCGAGCAAAGAGAAGTCCGAAACCACAGAAGACGGATTGCGAGTTGTAAGCACATCGAGTCTGATCGCCTCCCCAGGCAAGTATCGCGCGAGGCTCGCTGCGCGGAGGGTACCCACGCCGCCCGCAGGTGGGAACGCGTAGACAACTAGTAGGACATTTATGTCAGCGGTAGGATCTCCATCTGCATCACCCGGAGAAAGGCCGTCCACCTTTCTCTTATCGCTGATCTGCAATGGAGTGCTTGTCGGGATCGTTGGCATGTTCTGTCACTCAAATGCTTACGCGTTGTAACTTCGCGCGATAAACTCACAGGCTCGGCATGTTATTGCCATGATTGTAAGCGCCGGCCCCACGGTCCCGCTCGATGGGAAGCAGCTTCCATCAGTAACAAAAACGTTCTGTGCGTCCCAGCATTGGTTAAAGCGGTTTAAGACGGATTCTTCAGGAGTGTTTCCCATGCGCGCACCTCCGCATTCGTGGATAGCCGCACCCACCGTCAGGCTCTTTTTAAATGAGGCGCGAAAGAAAAGGCGGCTCAGCGTGTCGGCGTCGCGAAAAGCATCCTTCTTGTTATCAAGACCTAGAGTCGATCCAGAAAATATGACCTTGAATCCACAGCTGTCAACCATCTCAAGAATTGAGCGCGCCTGCGCACGTAGCAATTCCCGCTCATTCTCTTTCAGCCTACAGGTGATATGAGCAACTGGAATTCCCCAGAAGTCTTGCCTTCTGGCATTAAGCGCAATGCAATTATCGAAATACGGAAGCATCTCACCAAAGCCCATTAACCCGAAAATCGCAGGATGGCCTTGAGGAACGACGCCGCGTCCGATGGCCCCCTGAAATGCAAACCCTCGTTTGTATTGCGAGGTGGTGGCTGGATCGAGATTCTGAAATCGAGGGATATAGACTCCGCCTGCCGGTGCATAGAAGGGATCCCTAACCGCGGATTCGTCCAACTCCCAGTTTGTGACACCCGGCACAGTTCCGTAGATTTGGCTGGGGCACTGGTCCATAAAATAGCGTCCGAGCAAGCGGCTGGAATTCCCCAGTCCCGCCGGATGCTTAGGGGATGCCGAATTTAGCATTAGTCGGACTGATTCGATAGTGGAAGCGCAGAGAACGAAGACGGAGGCTGCTGCCGATTCTCTCCTTCTTGTAGTCCCATCAACGAATTCGATCGCCGTTGCTTTACCTGTGATTTGATCTGTGACGATACGCCGCGCGACCGCGTTTGTACGCACCGTCAATCGGCCGGTTCTCAATGCCGCGAGGATTGGGAGGGGAACGCGTTTTAAATTCGGTGCTGCGTATCGCCAAGATATAACTCTGCGGTCGGGCCATTTCGATGTGATGGCCGCTTTGAATGTCCTCTCTGCTGAGGTGAGTTTCGGTTCCTTAACATATTTTCCATCGGGAAGATTCGGGATATTGTCGGCGTTCCCGTAGACGCCCAAAAACTCCTCGACCTTGTCATAAAAGGGTGCAAGATCTTCGTAGGAGATTGGCCAGTCAACGCCATGTCCGTCCCTGCTCGCAGCCTTGAAATCCAGGTCAGTCATCCGAAGCAACACGCGACCGTACAGATGAAGCCTTCCGCCCAGCTGACGTCCACGGATCCACAGATAAGGAGCGCCGAGGGGTGTGGTGTATGGATTACGTATGTCATTAACAAAGAAGCGTTTGTACTGATCACTAAAGAACCCAATTCGAGCCTGGATGTGCTGGCCATGCAGCGCAGCCGAAAGCCTCATCTTGAGGTTGATGCCTTTCGGCTTAATCGCCGTTGGCGGTGAAAAGTCTTTCTCTGAGATGCTGGGGCCAGCTTCAAGCAGCAGTACGCTTAGGCCTCGCTCTGTGAGTTCCTTTGCAGCAAAACTCGGAACCAATCACGATTGCGTCAAAATGTTTGCTCGGAGATCGCATTGTGTTCCTTTACAACGCCCCCTTGTGACTTTGTAGCAGGCGGTAGACAACCTCGGCCAATGACATTGCAAAAGGCCTGGTACATTTGCCAGGCTGTTGCCCAGTGGAACTCCATGTTTCTCCGGTTGGCCTCCTCGGCCAACCAGTGAAAAAGGCTTCCTAAAGCCTCATGCAGCATCGGATTCATATTGCGTTCCTGCGCTCCGTGCGCATACAGCTTGAGAAAGACGTCCTGACCGATCGAAGGCGCCAGATCGAACCATTGACGCACTCTCGCACGTGTCGGGAGATCGTACCCGGCAATCTCTCCAGTTTCGAGGCGTGGAAGCCATCGTTCCCCGAAGCGGACGCCGAGTGGCCCTGGAATCATCAGCAGGTCTCCCTGCTGGCCACCTCCGACAACTGCCTCCACTCCACGGTCGAAGGATCTTGGGCTATGATCCGGATTATTGGTACACCAGTAAATCTGGTTCACCACTCTCGACTGTGTAGGCGAGGGGGCTGAAGGCATGGTGAAGTCAGCGTAGCAGCCCAAATCCCGAAGAAGGGCGATTTCGCCGCGCAAGCCACACCATTTGCCGTCGGGACGCGAATTATCCAGAGCCCAGTTGCCGTGAATAAAGCCGAAGACGGTGCAACCGTCCCGCTGACGGAGCAGACCGTGATCGTCGGTGAGGCGGCGGCAGTATTCGGTAACCTTGCGGGAGAAGGAATCGGGTGTTTCGTTCTCGTGATGGAGGTGGACCTCGACGTCGCCGACACTCAGGCGGCGGATTTCTGCAAGGCCGTCGAGGATCTCGCGTTGGTATTCCTCCTGCGGGTAAAAGAAGGTGTATTGTGGCCGCTGTCCGCCCGCATCGCGCGGAGAGAGTTCGGCAATTTGTGGCCAGAGATCACGCCACTGGGCGACCCGGTTGCGCGCGGTGGAAAGGGATGCGCCCATGCCGAGGGGTTCGTAATGGTCGGCGATGGCCACCCAGATACGTTTTGGAATGGCCCGGCGGCGACTTTTTGCCAGACGGCTCTTCAGGTACGAGTAGAACCAGAGTTCCGCGTGGCGAGGGAGAGTGATCATCACGATTGGCGCCCGGTGACGATGGCTGCGGTACGCTTCGATGCTTTGCCGTGCCAGAGAGTTATTCCTGTGGACGATCCGGAGACGCAATAGGGTTGGGCGCCCACGACTTGGAGGATCTTCACAGGACCGTATTAGTTGTGACCGGGGAGACGGCGAGTTCAGCTTTTCGTGTTCTCGCCAGGCCGTGCAAGACAGCGTCCGCGAGGTCTGCGACCTTGTCCGGCAGCATATGAGTCAGAATGCTGATGCGGTCTGAGTCCTCCGGTTCGAGAACGCGCAGCAGATAAAGCAAGCTAAAGAAAACCACTAATGACGCGCCACCACCCAGGATGATGGCCCATAGTGACGAAAAGTGTACAACCACGTAGTGCGCGGCCAGCGAGGCGAGAATGCTGATGGATGTGATCCTGAGGAGCAGGCGCCATGGCAGTTTGACCTTAAAGAGCCGGATACAAATCGCCCACATCATTCCCACGGCCAGAATCTGAGCCGATCCACTGCCGATGCAGGCGCCGACCGCACCATGAGCGGGAATGAGAACCCAGGCGACGGAGAGATCCAGAATTCCGGCCAGGATGGTGGCGAGAATCACGTAGCCCTGCCGTTCCGTACTCTGCAAGAGATTCTGGGCCGGGCTGATGAATGCCTTGGGCATGCAAAGTAGAGGAGCAAGCGTCACGACCAGAGTGGCACCCTGATACCGATCGCCATAAAGAAGAAGAAGGGCCGGCGCCGCCAGAGCAGTGGAGATCAAGTGTAGTGGGATGGATGACAGAGCAAGATAGCGGAAGGAGGAAGCCGCGATTTCCGGGAGTCTGCTCTTGTCGCGCCCGTACTGGGCGAAGATTGTCG
>Ga0335072_10003445_pt1 | contig 23864 bp, 23 predicted proteins | sample Lox_Sample_21_FD_206725 | JGI IMG/M metagenome (GOLD analysis project Ga0335072, IMG submission 206725) | Soil microbial communities from Loxahatchee National Wildlife Refuge, Florida, United States - Lox_Sample_2.1 | ecosystem: Environmental > Terrestrial > Soil > Wetlands | place: USA... | reverse complement strand
TAGATTAGTCAAGATTTTGACAATCAGGAGATGAATGTGCAAGTTGAAAGCAGGAGATCTATTCCTGACTACGCCTCGTCATCTTCATGCAGGTACCAACCAGTTCTCACCAGTGAAAAGCTGTGGCGTGAGGGGGCCAGGCCCCAGAATTGGCTCCTTTGTGGCTTAGCGGTCTCGGTTTCACTGCTGGACAAAGCTTGGCATCGTAACTCCTGGCGTTTCGAAAACAACTCTGGTTTCAGAGGCCCCCACAGCCAGCTACAGCGAACCTCCTTCCGTCTGCCTTTTGCGTGTTTGATTTTGAAGCCTTCTTCTCTCCCGCAGCCTTGCCAGAGAAACAGGCGAATTCCTTTGCCTTCCTTTATGTGCCAGTATCCGGCGCGCCAATCGTTCCCTCGCCCAAGCAACCATCCTACTCCGCCGACGAAGCGCAGAACTGGCTCAGCCATCCTGCACAACCTGACCTGGCCTTGAACCACGTTTTCATCAAGCACTTAGATTTCGTCCATATCTTCCTTACGTTTTTAGCCATTCGTGCACGAGTCGCAGCATTCTGGGCGAAGCAGAGACTGCGAAACGTTCCTTTTCAACATCCTCTACCACACCTATCTCAACCCTTTATGCCGGATCTGCCATGGCTTCCAACAATTACTACAGCAATACACACGCCTACGACTTCAATGAGTCGTTAAGACCTAGCTATTCTCAGCCGTCATCTAACACAACGTCAAGGAATGACCTCGACTCCATTTACACACACACGCTCACACCCACCCCCAGTTACGAGTCTACCGACCGCACACCTTACAAGAAGCCGCAGTCAAGCTACGCAGAATCAGAAAACAGTAGCACACACACCATGGACCAATATGCAGACAACATTCCTTTAAGGCCATCAAAGCAGACCCCGTTGCGGAAAGATTTGAGGGCTGAAAGTACGGAGTACCCACCGTCAACAGAATCCCAACATGACCAAGGCATTGGCCCCGTTCCGAGCCCACCGCCTCAGACAAAGAAAGGATGGTTCAGTGGGAAGATATGCTGGGTAGTTTACATCATAACAACCATTCAGATTGCTGTCTTCATTGGCGAAATCGTGACGAACTGTACGTCCTCCAGTGCGGCCAAAAGACAATATAATACTGATTTTCCTTGCAGCAGTTGAGACAGGCTCTCCCATCATGATTCATCCTCAGTTCAACCCTATGATCGGCCCATCAACGTACGTTCTAATCAACATGGGTGCACGTTTCGTGCCGTGCATGCGAACCATCCCAGAAGTTCAAAACTCCACCGTGCATATCAACTGGCCTTGCCCCAACACCACAAGCTCCGACTCGAATAATCCAAGCAATCACTGCGACCTGGCCACACTTTGCGGCTTCTCTGCCCCGAGCTCTGCAACTTCTTTCAACGAGCACCCAACTCAATGGTTCCGATTCATCGTCCCACTCTTCCTCCATGCCGGCATTGTCCATATCGGCTTCAACATGCTACTTCAGCTCACCATGGGCCGCGAGATGGAACTTGCCATTGGTTCCCTTCGCTTTGCGCTGGTCTACTTCAGCTCTGGCATCTTCGGCTTCGTCCTGGGCGGAAACTTCGCTGCAACGGCGATTGCGTCTACGGGTGCATCAGGCTGTCTCTTCGGCATCCTAGCCCTCACTCTCCTCGACCTTATTTATTGCTGGAAAGAACGGCCCAGCCGAGTCAAGGATCTGATGTGGATCCTCGGCGATGTCCTTATCTCCTTTATCCTAGGTCTGCTGCCAGGTCTTGACAACTTCTCCCATATTGGCGGCTTTCTCATGGGCTTGGTTCTGGGAATCTGCATTTTACACTCACCGAACCCGCTCCGGCAACGTATCGGCCTTGCGCCCGTCCCGTACAGCACCATGCCATCAGACCCCAAGCGACCCACCACCGCCGTCGCGGATCCACTCGAGAACTTCGCCAAACAACCCGTCGGCTTCTTCAAAGGTCGCAAGCCACTCTGGTGGGCATGGTGGTTACTCAGGGCCGGCGCTCTGATCGGGGCGCTGGTCAGCTTCGTCGTGCTGCTGAACAATTTCTACAAGTATCGCGACACCTGCTCTTGGTGCAAATATCTAAGTTGTCTGCCCATCAACCATTGGTGCAACATTGGGAACCTACAATTGACAAACACAACGACTAATAAGAAGCTGAAGAGAGATTTGCTCCTCGGAGCCGGTGAGATTGGGACAGGGCTGGCGAAGGGTCTTTGGGAGATTGGGCAGATTTAGGAAGGAGCGGAAGTTTGGGATAAGGAAGGGGATATTGGAATCACGATATATGATCTAATGACCTTACGACTGGCTATCTCACCTAGGACATGAGAGGAGGTCTACATGCACATAGATGTGGAGTCTCCAAAGCATAGCGGCAGGTGTTTTCAGTTTCGCTGCATATTTGATATGGGGAATCGATGAGAAGCAAGGCTAAGAACGTCGTCATCAAAAACACTCGGCCTGGTGAGCGACTTTTGCACACCGGGAAATGGGCAGATGTGGTCTCCCCATAGTATTAGAGAAGACATAGACCAAGGATAATACCAAATGAAATACCCCCATTATCAATGAAGAGTGCGCTGCTAACTTGAAGCAAATGGTCCTATATTTCGAGTGGGAGGTGTGCATGGAATAGAAGCGTAGGAGGAATTTCATCCCATTAAGGTTCTGTCCAGAGGAAGGAACTCTACTATGAGTGTCACCCGGAAAAAGGGTTGTTACATGTTTCGAAAATAACACGATGAAGACTAGAATGATTCCTGGCCCAGCTCTAATGGGCGCTTTCTATTTGAGAACCTCTTTGGAAGTATAAATGCGGGTCCAGGAGAGCGGACTTGTAGTCTTCGTGCTTTCAGACAGGACTAGAACAAGCTATCCAGATATGCCAGTTCCAATCGCTTTCGTTCATACATGACGTTCAAGTCATAGATCATAAGAGCAGGAGGGCGTGCTCACTCCTGCTTTCGCTTCTGCTCGTAGGGAGCGTCCTGATGATTCAGGGTTCCTGGGTTCCCGCTTCTTTACCCAATTACCGTTCATACGGCATGGCATAAACCGGCCGACAGGGTCAGTCACCACTCATATATAGGCCTTCCATGCCACCTCCGCTACCGCCAGCAGGGTAGAAGATTTTCTTCAAGACCATGATTATGAGTGCGATGAAGAGTGCGCCAATGGCTCTGTCGATCGTGATGGTTGAGGGATCTTCTGTGGTGTTGTTGAGAGTTGTGTTTTGGGTTGGGAGTGTTGGAGCAGGAGCGGTGGTTGTGGGTGGATTTGTTGGAGAGTCTGGGCGAGATCTGCTAGCCCGATTGGACTGAGGGGAGGTCTGTTTTCGAGCCAGGAGCGCTACTGAAGACTGGGATGTTGAAGAAGTGCTGCTGGATGTTGGAGAACCACCGAGAGCGTCGGTTGTAGTAGAGTCTGGAGGCTTTGCTGGTTCTTGGATGCAATCGGCTAACGGTGAGGGCTGAGTAGATGAGCCAGCTAGCGGAGCAGGATCCGACGTGGGCAATTGCTGGTTGGTTGGGGTCACTAAAGTGGCCTGCACCACTTCATTGCCCGGAGATGTCGAAAGCACAGTTCGCGAAGCCTGTCGTTGAGTCTCTGTCTGGAATTGGCTATCCCCGGACCTGGGCTCCCTTGCCTCCAGGCTCAAACCCTCCGGTAGTTCCTCCAGAGACATCTCTTCCTCAACTTTAACGCCCCTCTCTTTGCAGATCTCCCACCACTCTCGCATTATGCCACTATTAGTCTTGCCGCCACAGCCGTCGCATCTCCAACCCTTGCTCTCTCGTGCTAGACGTTCTCTGACCTCCGCTTTTGCCTCCATGCCGCCCACTTGTCCTGCACTGCCTTTCTCTGCCATGAAGCTCCGCAGAGCGGTGAGTGCTGTTCGTACGCCCCAGGCTGGTGCCCACGTCTCTTCATGAAAGCCAGAAATGCTGAGGCAGATCTCACGATTGACTTCAAAGCGACCGGAGGGTGTGAGGAAGCGAAAGTTCGGCGGTTTGAGAGGATATGTGGCTGGGAAGGTGATTCGGCCATGGTATAGGCCACCGGCGTAGGGAGAAGGAGATGGAGGACCAAGGAGAGTGAAGTGCCATTCGTGAAGGTTGGACTCGGAGACTGGGGCAGCGTGGAAGATGGGGTTGGGATTGAGTGATCCGGCGGAGAGTTCTGCGGTCTCCTTGAGGAGGCGGCGGATTGTGGGAGAGGGTGCCATGAGCGGTAGATTTTCAAATAAGTCGCTTGCGACGGATTGAGGTGGTTCTAGGGTCACATCACCTGAAGGCGGCGCGACGGGTTTCGAGCGTGTTAGTAGCCCAATCTTGTGCCGCAATGGACTAACCAAAGGTGCCAGTTAAATCGCTGTTTGGTGATCCAATACGATGGAAGGATAGTGCCAGTCTCGGATATGTCATGCCAAACCGAAAACGTTGGAAATAGCTGGCTGACAAGAGCTAGACTTTTGAAGTGACGGAGTATATAGGCGGAGTGTATAAAGTGCCAGAGTACTCTCGGTGGGGCGAGAGGCAAGGAGTTTGCTAGTGCCATCTACAGGGCTGAAAATGAGAGAACATGCAAGAATGCATCATCGCGCCAGAGTCCTTGCTCAACCCTGTAACAAAACCATCTAAGTAAGTAGGACAACGTCAAAATCATCTAGTACCCCACGTTCGCAGCATTGGGCATCGGCACTAGGGTCTAGTCGTTTAGTGGGCATGGCGGTGATGGTACTCTCGTGTTGAACGTATGTACCGTGACGATGGTACGGCACTCGATATCAAACACAATCAAGCTAACTATGGTATTTGTGCACACATACACCCCTCGTGCCCTTCCACTTCTACGCTGTCTATCCTGGACTGACCAACTCATTTACATTTCCCGAACCATACTTGCTGTGACCGCTGTTGCCATTGCCTAAGAGAAATCTCAGATGTTGACTCGGATCCTTCTCACATTCTTTAATGGTCTGCTTCCTAGACGCCGCTCCCTCGATAGTGCTCATGTCCACGTTGCCAGCTCCGGCCTTACCCATCACAGTCTGCATCCCAGCCATGCAGATCCCATGGCCTAAGATCTTCAATTCCGTCAATACTTTAGCAAACATCCCTAGACGGAGGCGCAACCACGGCTCGCCCAGCATCTTCGTCAGCTGGGTAAGACGTCTGGTTATTTAGCGTCAGTCCAGCGCTGGATATTTCCCTTGAAAGTTTGTAAATGGTCAGCTATCATAGCCCGCCAATTGTTCAGCGTAGTGGACGATAGAGGGAGACATCGACCTAGGCCAAGTCACTCAGGTTCAATATAACTTGGTCTAGCATAAGCCTCACGAACGTGGATGGTATCACTGGCGCAACGGGTAGGACTAGATGGTGAAAAGCAGTAAACGTCTAGGAAATGTTTTTCTGGAACGCATAGGTATTAACTTTACTTTGCGTCGCTTGTCTATGTATATCCATCCCGTCGCTAGATAGAAACTTTATTGTACAGTACATGTATTTCCGGCCGTGAAAACCATCAATCAGTAATTGGGGTATCAGCAGTACCTCGTGCTTCTCCGACTTGGAGAATTGAGAGATGATCTGTGTCGTTGTGTATGCGCACAAGGTATCGGGAGAGAGAATTAGCAGTTATGTTTGGAGGGGATTTGATGAACCAAAGGATGCAGATGGCTTGCCAGTTCTGCATTGAGGACGGTGTATTTTGATGCACCGTACCATGCTCAACAAAAGTCAAGTAACAGAACCTGCCGCCATTTTTTTCGACGCCTGCGCAGAATGCAATGCTATCTCACGACCAATTGACAGATCAGAGATTGCCGCGCATGCCAAGATGGAGGAGAGTCAAGAAAAACGCCGTAAAAGCAACGCAAAGGGTCGAATCTGGGTTGAACAAGATTAGCGCGCATCGAGACTACTTTCTTGTGCTGACAAAGCCGCCGTTTTATTGCCAACCCGATATTCGGTTCGAAAGTGGTGAAAGCTGTTTCAGAATGGGAGTGGAGACATATCGAATGAATCTGGAGAGCAAGGCTTATCAATAAGCCGTCTCCACAGTCATGAGGCCCTGTCCAGGCATGGTGTCCATACCGGCAGGGTTATTCTCTGTGAGGAGTTCGCCTTCGTAGCCAACGAGCGCTTGTGCGTGGAGTTTAAAGGATTCACCCATTGTCTTCGAGATCCTGTATTTCAACACAAAGTTAGCCGCGTGAGACGACAAGAGAATGGCGACCGTCAGCACTCACCCCCACACAACCACGCCATCAAGCATGCTTCCCCATACACGTGCGACCGTTGAGCTCAACTTGTTGCCGTACAGTTCGAACGCATCGTCGTCGAAGAGATTTCGGACTTTGTTGTACATTGTAATTTCTTCCTCTGTATACTGCTCTTCATCGTGTTCGAGACGGTAGAGCCAAAGACTAAGGATGACCATCAGGTCTAGCCCACACAGAGGATGTTCAACACTCCAATTGGTTGACGAGGTCTTTGTAACCCAATTTATGCCTTGCAATGCAACAATTTCAATACATTCGAAACATTGCTCAATAACTTTGATCATCTCTTTGGAGCGCTTCACGGCGTCGCGTGCTAATGTCATAGCTGCGGCGATTTCGTATGAGTTGTGATACCGCAAGGCCTCTTGTACAGACTTTAGGTCGACTTCGAGGAATGCTCGAGTATTCCGATACACGGCCATCGCGTTGAAGATGAGTGGGTGACTTTTGTGGGGTGTGCTGAGAGGGACAACAATGGTCTCTGGTTCGCAAAGGTCTAGGGATCGCTCCCAAGTCTCTAGCGCAATTCGGATCTTCCACTCCAACACCACATCTTGCAGAGACTCAAAACTGCGTTTGAGATTCCAGACTTCAAGGAATAGAGCGTTGATCATGATACGTGTCGCGAATGCGCTATAACGAGCAGGTTCGCCTTGGAAAAGTTTGTCATGAGCTTGTCGTACGGTTATAGCGGTTGAAGCCATGAAACTGTCCCTCCAGGCATCCTCGTCTGCAATCTCCACGTTCCACAACGATTCAGAGGAAGGAAGTTGCAGGGAATCGAACTCGTTGAAGCTGATGGCTGGGGTGTGATTGTAGGTCATGGTGAGCATCCCAAAAAAGACGTATACTGCGTAGTATGTTCGACGGCAGCCTTCGTCTTCGACCCATTGCTCATGGCTAGGCTGGGCACCTTCTCGAGCCTCAGTTCGAAGCTTGAGCTCATACTTATTTCCAGCGACCATCTAAAGAAAACTGTTAGCGCATCTGTGGGCCCAAAAGCTGCTGGAAAATGGACTTACATTGGCCAGGAGACCTTTGATGGAACACGCCCATTCGAGGGCTTGAGAGCCTCCGCTCCAACTCTCGAAGAGCATATTCAACAAGGTACACTGCATCATCCAAAGAGGACATTTTCGTGAATCGAAGTTATCTTTGTTTTGCAGGAATTCGTTGGCGAGCTTCTTCGATCCGTGGTGCAAGATGTAGGCTTGTTCCTGGTCGAAGTTGTATAGCGCACCGATCGAGAGGACTGCTATAAGTAAGGCAGGCTCAGTGGTGCCAGGTTTGAATGAGACGGGATGGAGGAAGGGGAGATGGTGATGAAAGAGGTTGAAATAGGTGGATAGATATAGATTGATGGTTTCTGTCGGAGGCAAGGTGATTTCATCGTCACTGATCTGGTTAGCAATAGTGGATCGCTCCTCTTCGCCTGTAACTTGAGGAGCTTTAGGGAGGGTAAGCGCTTGGCTAGGACCAGGGGAACGTCGATAGTTTACAGGAGAGACAGGCCCAGTCATGGATGGATATGGCGACAGCGCATTGGGAGTGGGGCTTCCAGATACTGGGAACGAGTCAGTCAAGGAGGGGAACTGTGGTGCCAAGGCATGATTGAGCGATCCTTGTCGATCCATGAGTGGTGGAAGCTGGGTTTGGTGAGGTTGTATCGACCCCATGTGGACGTAGGGCGACTGGGACATGTGAGTATCCTGGGATGACATGCTGGAGGTCATGGAATGCGATTTGGGTTCCGATGGAGGCTGAGACATGAAAGTATCCCACGGCATCTGTGGCAGTGTCGCAGTTCCGGACAGATAATCAACGGGTGGCTCAAGTAGCGACCGATCTGGGGAATATGTGGGCATGGAATCGTCGCCGTCATGAAGGTGGCCATTCGCTGCTGCAGCGGCTTTGTGTTGGAAGTCTGTCATCAACATGGCGGCAGTTTCAAGGTCGAGCATACCATCGCTGCTTGCCTCAAGCTGCTCCAGCGTCGCTGGATCGATATTTATCGACGGCTTTGACGGCCCTGCGTTTGGTGATGACTTGGTCCCGCCACGCTTTCTTCCTCCTGACACTAGAGGTATTCCCGGATCTTTTGCATGGACGGTCCTGTCGTGGCGTAGGAGAAGGTCTCGACGAACGAAGGTGCTTCGACATTTCGTGCATTGAAAGGGTCTCTCTTTAGTGTCTGCGAAGTCCAAGTTAGCAGGCTGAACACTTTGTCGGATTTGCCCCTCAGTCCGACTTTTGACGGGCTGCCCCACGCAACAACAACAAAAAAAATAATTCGACTTACGCGACCGTTCGTGCCGACTTCGATGTTCGCTGCGACTGAAAGCTCGGTTGCAGAATTGGCATTTGTATTTCTTCTCCGGTGCCGACACAGCCTTTCGGGGTGTCGAGGTCGAGGTCGATGGTTCAGAGGTAGCTGTGGCCATCTCAGCTGATGCTGCAGGCATGACGGCTGCGATTTCCAGCTACTCTGTCGCAAAGTATGAATAAGGTCCTCCAGCCACGCGCAAGCCTTCGCTCAATAGTGAGATGGTCCAAAGGTACTATTGTTGTTCATGTCGAGGGTAGGGGTGATTCGTATCGGTAACAAGGCTGTTCTGAGGCTGCGAATAGGAGTGCTATGACTAAGTCACGTGTCCGATTTCATTGGCCTTTGGCTTCTATTCGATTAATTCCTGTCGCGTTTCCCTCCACCAGATGTTGGAAAAGCGTCCTTTAGATGTGTGATTACTTTGTTATCTTGCGGCGGGAAAAAAACAATCACAGAGATGGAGGGGATGATCGAAGCCTAAGGAGCCCCTCCACGCCACCTTGCCGACCCTGTGATTCTACCCCTTATTCTTGGTCCCCTCTGGTCACTGGAACCAAGTGAGGGTTCTCGAAGTCGTCAAAGCGTCACAAGCCTGTGCCACCCCTAAAATCGCGCTGGGTAATTACGTCCTGCCGCCCGGAGAATCACCCACCGGCTGGCTAATTCTGGAGAACCTCTCTTCCAAGGTGATGCATTATGCAGGTCAATATCGAGCCACCAATACCTAACCATCAGCCAGCTTATTCTACAACGACTGGAAGTCATGCGGTGACAGAGCGACCAAAGACAATGCTGCTCTGACGATCCGTCAATAAATGTTTGGTGCAACAGCAATCACAATCGGGGTGCTCGGAGAGTGACGACAGTTGTCCAACGCTGACTCGCCAGCCCCCTCCCTTTTTTTTCCTTCCCACAGATGGTCCACTGCAACGGACCGCGCCTTTTACCTAACCGAAGTCAACTGATCACTTTTTCTTCTACCGTTCCTCACTCAAACCCCCGATCTTTCATGTTTTCGACCAACTCAGGAGATCTGACGTTGGTATGCACTTATGAAATCCCAACCCTTCAGCGTGTATTGTGTTCTCCTTTTTGGCCCTGTATGTGCATGTTTTCTTTTGCTCATCCCCATAATCTTGGATAAACTTGGCAGCGGGGCTACTCGTCCTTGTTCCTGAATGTTCGATCTAATCGAAACTGACTTTTCCAGTTCTCCCCGGAAGCACTAATCTGGGTTCCGATGGCACCTGAAATGAGACCATCAAAAAGTTTGATTGCCACAGCATTACAGACAAGTAACAAGGAGTCATTATTCAGCCTCGGTTACCGTAGACCGGCGATATCATCATGTAGATATACAGTCAGAGGTTATACCTATGCTCACGTAAATATTGTGGTGAACGAGATCGCAGTTTTTGCAGCAAAAAGGATCGCGAATCGTACGCTCTGCTCAAACGCTCCACGGTTACGGGGAGTACCCCCCGGACCCCACCGAGCCCACTTATCAATAACCATGATGGCCGGCAAACCCGACGCAGTGGGTGCGAAGTCTGGGCAACACAGGTCCCCCAAACGGCCCCTTAGTATCCGACCAGTTCGACCAATCGATCACCATGCTTCGATCCAAGCAAATGTATAACCGAAGGGTTAGGATGGCCTTCGGGGCTCTGGGAACGTGGCCCGCGGCTCCACAAAGTACTCCACCTGGGGTTTCCACGCGACACTATCATACAAATGATGCAACAATTTTAGATCGGCAGGTTGCTTCGAATCTCTCGGTGCTTGAAACACGGTTGAGACAGCGCCATCATACCGTGAGTCAGCAGGGAAGTTGCGGATGTTCGTGCCGCATTTCATGCGCAGCTAATATTCAACTGGGCATGGCCGATCAGACCAAAACTCGGTTGGAAGAAGCAAATATCTACATTAATGCTTTAAACAATCCAACCCTTCTCGAGGATCACTCTTGTCTTCACAGCCCCTCGATTTTGCATAATATATGGACCCCTTGGACGTGTCGCGCGAGCATGCTAGAGATAGCATTAGCAATTCAGTTAAGAATGTCCAATTGAACCTCAAATCAGCAAGAAAGCTTCCTTCAGAACAACCATTTGCTGCCCATTCAGGTGCAATTGAGAATGTTACTCAGCGTAATGTATTCTTTGGACTCTCCGGTGTACGCCACAGGCCCCTCAAATCAGTATCATTGGCAGAGTTCCGTGCTTTTGAGTTTGGTCTCACCATCACGGCCCGAGGAACCATGCGGGCAGGACCTTTTGCTTCTGGAGGTCTGAACCATCAACTGACAAGTTATCTTTGCTCTAGGAGAATGCTGCTATTCACGTATTTCGCAACTTGCAGGACCTCCAGCCTCCGTGATAGCAAGGTGTCGTCCTCGCTATTCTTCCGATCTCTAGAGAGTTTGTCCCACATCACGATCTATTCACACAACAAATTTATACTCCGAGGCAAAACTCTAGCTCCCCGAGCTTGCGGCTTCAAAAAGGCGCACGGCCTGCATATTTCAAGTAGAACGGGCATCCCCAGTCTCTGATACCTTCCCGTTCTGGTAGGGGCTTGTCGTGTGACTCCCGCACTTCTGTCATATCCCGACTGCATGAACCGCGGAGAGGTTGGGTTACATGACATTGCTTTGAACTCAAAATGGACCATGGTTGTCGGACCGAGGCTGAGAAGGCTTCGAAATGGGAAAAAGTTCGGTGATCCGTGAAGGTGGCCTGTCCTATTGGTCCAAGCCCGACGGAATCTACCCATCGTAGAACAGAGTAAAAGACTGCTAGGGCTTTCGTAAACCTGAAATTCTATTCGAATGTCCAGCACGATCGAAAGGTGCCCCTCGTCAAATTCACCTCATGTCGTTTATAAGTAGAGGACTAGAACCAAAGATTGTAGTAGCAATTTCGTGTATTCTTTTGCTTGAGAGTGTGAGAGGGTCGCTTTGAGTAAATTCTGTCTTGGAAGAGAGAGTCAGCAAATGTTCAGGGGAACGTGCGGCTTCCTCCCACCCCCCACTTTTCAGCAGGCTGACTTACGTCCCGAATTTCAGGCACACTCGATAGATCGCAGCTAGACAGCCGTCTACGATAATCAATCATTCGATTTAAATTGAAGGTGAGTGCCTTGTACTTTGTTGGCCGTTGACCCTCTGGCGCGTTGGAGAGGGGCGATCTTGGTCAATGCAACCACCCTTTTCGCGGCCCTGGCGCTTGAACTGACCAGTAGCGAGACAGGCTCGCTCTCTGTGCTCCGTCCAACACTCACCCACGTCCAGCCGCTTCTCGAAGACAAGATACAGTTCGGATCGTTGATCCCAATGCGTGCCTCTTTCTGGTGCAAAACAGCTTCAGCTAGATCGCTGCTTGCTTCTTCCGCCAGCACGTCCCACTGCACACGACTATGTTCACAACGCGCCTCGTCGAACCTCTAGCTGCAAACGATAAACTGCACTCGCAAAACCGAGGTGCAACATTCGCCGCTGCCTTCCAGTACACCGAACAGAGTAACTCCAGCGCTCTGCGAAGAGATCTGGGGTCCGAAGATTCAAAAAGTCTCGATAATGCTGATGCAGACCTTTCCTCTCCCGAGCGACGAAAACTCCCTCGACTGGTTAGGATGAACGGCTATACTGCGACCCCAGATCCTCCCCCTGCACTCTACGTGCGAGCGCTCTATGATTATGATGCCGATGATCAAACGAGCTTGAGCTTTCGGAAAGGCGACGTCATCCAAGTTCTTACACAACTGGAGAGTGGCTGGTGGGATGGTGTGATAAATGACGTGCGGGGCTGGTTCCCAAGCAACTATTGTGCTGTCCTGTCTGGTCCGGACGACACTGGCGAGCTAGGCTCCGAAAGTCATGATGAGAGCGACACAAGTGCGGACTCGGGGGCTGACGAGGATGAATTTGAGGAACACGAAGACGATCTAGACTCGGATGGCAATCACCGTGATGAAGACTCTGACCTCCCTATTGAGGGTGCTAATCCTCGAGACCAAGAAGAGGCGGCATTCTGGATTCCGCAAGCAACACCCGATGGCCGTTTATTCTATTTCAACACCCTTACCGGTGTTAGTAAGATGGAACTCCCGCTGGAAACGCCGACGTTGACGAATGAAACTGGACCTCATGATCGAACAAACTTCTTCGTCCCCGATCAAACCCGACCGCCACCTGAGATGATGGCTCGAGGTTTGGAAAACGACGAGGAAGAATATGATGGCTCTGCATCTGAAGCTGAAGGAGAATCAATGACGCACGGATCCTTGCCGGAAAGGAAAGGCTCTGCCGTCTCAAACACCCTTTCAACGGCTGCTTCGATGGATTCAATGAATAACGCTTCCCCGTCTCGGAATAATTTGAGGAACATTCAGCATTCGGCAGGTAGTGTGCTGCACTCACAGAGCACAATGGGACCCAACGGGGTGAGCTCAACCTCTTTCGCTGCAAACCCGGCGGCCCATATGACGAGTAGCACGATACCGCGGTACTTTGTCGATGACGGCACTTCGACACCCATCAACTGGGGTGTCCTAGTTGAGAACATGCGTCGATCCATCGAGTTGTACAGAAAAGCCATCAACGAGCACGAGCGTGCCGAATTCGTGCGGCGAGCGGAAGACATCTCCGATCACTTGCGCATGTTACTTGCCGCGGGCTCAGGAACGACCGACAATCATTCCGGCAATCCATCAATCATCTCGATGAACAAAGCACTCTACCCTCACTTTAGAGACATGATGTCGAGATTCTCGAAATTGGTCCTATCATCGCATATCGCTGCGGCAGACTGGCCTGGCCCTGACGCATTAGCGAAATGCCTACAAGAAGCTGACGGTGTTCTGCACGGTGTTTACGGTTACGTTGAAGTTGCCCGTCAGCAACGTGGTGATGAACTCCCCAGGCTGGTGCCAGGCTTTATATCTGGCAGTAGGAGTGGTGGTAACTGGCGAAACAATAACCTGACCAGCTCGCAGGGCGGTATCAATGCAACTTCATTTATGGACCAGGAAGATTCCGACACGACGGCCTCCTTTGCAACGCTGGATGGAGGAATGCTTCACAGCATCGACGAGAAGAGGAAGCTACTCATCTCAAGTATTCGTCGCCTAGAAGATCAGTTGCAATTGAACGACAAACTTATCAGCCCTTCAAAGCAAGTACTGTTGGGAGACATGATCTGCGGGGCTGCAGGAAAAGTCATTGACGCTTTCAGGCCATGGATCCATCTGATTGAGTCCGTCAACCTGGCACTACAAGGATCTGCACTTCAGAATTCTCAACTGCTAGATTTCAGCTCCCAAAAGCAGAAAGCTTATGACAGCATTGCGGAACTTGTGGCAGGCTGCCAAGCTGTAACGGCGCCTTTGGCAGACGAGTGGGCAGAATCTCGTGGCCAGTCTTTAGAGGATCGCCTCAACACCGTCAGAAGTGTGTCACGCGGGTTCGACGGAACCGTGTCACAAATCAGCTATTTGTTGCAACTACTATTAGACACAACATCAATAGGAGGCCCCAACCAGCCCACAAAGGACCACAGGATGACTGATGGTGAAGTATATGAGAAGGCGCATCTGCGACTTGATGCTCCGTATGACGCGAGTCGCAGACCGCAACTTGGCGACATAGGTCAATCGCATTCATACACTATTGGAGCCGCTCCCCAAGACAAATACAGGCGACCTATCAATGCCGACAAGGCACTGCAATTCTTCGGACAGGTGCCTCCGCCCGACGTTTCACAAGGCCCGGCTTCAGTAGGCGCTCCGCCGGAAGGAACGCCATGGTTCCTTCAGCTTGATCACCTGCTCGAAGTCACCTACGAGACAAAGTTTGATCCGCCACAGCTAAAGAGTGGAACGCTGCGGGGGCTTGTCGAGCAACTAACGCGTCATGATCGTTTGGATGCATCATTCAATGGAACATTCCTCTTGACCTACCGGTCTTTCACCACGGCAGCAGACCTTTTTGAATTACTCGTCAGGCGGTTCAACATCCAGCCTCCTCAAGGCTTGTCCGCAGAAGACTATCCGACGTGGGAGGAAAGGAAGCAGAGGCTCGTTCGCTTCAGAGTGGTCAATATCCTCAAGAATTGGTTCGAGAGCTACTGGATGGAAGAGAATAATGAAGCTAGCCAGAGACTTCTAGAGCGTGCCTTTGCCTTCGCCAAGAACACGATTGCCAACACAAAGACACCTGGTTCTGGCCCTCTGATGACGGCTATCGACCTCCGGCTCAAAGGACAAGACACGTCCGCGAAGAGACTAGTACTAACATTGACCAACTTGGCACCTGCACCCATCCTACCAAAGAACATGAAGAAGCTCAAATTCCTCGACATTGATGCAAAAGAGTTTGCCAGGCAACTCACCATCATTGAGTCCAGGCTTTATGGCAAAATCAAATCGACTGAATGTCTCGACAAGACCTGGCAAAGGAAAGTCAAGGCAGACGCACCGGACCCTGCACCGAATGTCAAATCAGTGATTTTGCATTCGAATCAGTTGACCAACTGGGTAGCTGAAATGATATTGCAGCAAGCAGAAGTCAAAAAGAGAGTGATTGTGATCAAACACTTTGTCACCATCGCAGACGTACGTACCTTTCAATTAAGTTTGAGCTATGAGCCATGCTAACAGGATGCCAGCAATGCCGCCTTTTGAACAATTTCTCAACGCTCACCTCCATTGTATCAGCCTTAGGCACCGCACCTATCCTCAGACTCAACCGGACATGGGCCCAAATAAACCCCAAGACTGCTCTTGTTTTGGAATCCATGCGGCAACTAATGGCGAGCACAAAGAACTTTGCACTTTATCGCGAAAAGCTCCGCCTGGCCAACCCGCCATGCATTCCATTTTTGGGTATGCAAATCTGCTAGGGGGGATTTCAGTTTTGTAACTAACTTTCTGTAGGTGTATACCTGACAGATCTTACCTTCATCGAAGACGGCATTGCATCTGTCATCAAGAATACGGAGTTGATCAATTTTGCGAAAAGAGCCAAGACTGCCGAAGTCATTCGCGACATACAACAGTATCAAAACGTACCTTATGCGCTCAACCCTGTTCCTGATCTCCAAGAGTGGATTCTAGACCATATGAAAGCGGCGGGCGACGTGCACGAGATGTACGATAAAAGCTTGCTTGTTGAGCCAAGAGAGCGCGAGGAAGAGAAGATTGCGAGGCTTCTTTCCGAGTCCGGATTCCTGTAGTCAGCCCTTGCTTGCTCTCTCTTGGCATGATCTGACGCCTACTTCCTGCTTCAGTTCGACCGAACCATCTTGAGGTGGTGGTGTCTTGTACTGCTGTGGAAGTTTCTTGAGCAGCTCGAGCTGGCTTCTGTTCAAAAGACCGCCTGAGGAAAAAAGACTAGCATTGGTCCATTATTGACCACAGGGTGCAACCAATCTTCAGTTCAAAGTGGCGTATCTCGACCATGCAGCTGTGCTGCATATTCTCCTTACCGGCTTTACTGTCCCTTCCGTCCGTTTGTCACCAGATAAGACAACATTAAATGTCGAGCTTCACCATTCGGTGGCGCTGTGGTGCTATTCCAGGGCATTCTCGTCATGATTTGCTGCAACGCGGAGGCGAAAAGGAAGAAGCTTTGTTCGATTCTACCAATCCGTCTTCATTCCATTCTCTACCATCATTTTCGACCTAGATGCCAGCTTCTAGCCAAGACCAGTACTCACAAGGCGTGGACACGATATAATGATGGGAGTATTGCACGGCGCTATGTTGGGTGTCGTGCAAATGAGACACGACTACTCGGTGTGAATGAACATTCAAAGTCCTACTGAGACATGATGCATTAATCAATGTCTCTGCATGGACGGTATATAGCCTTTTCAGGTCTCTCTAAAGCATAGTTCATGTTCAATATGATCGCTTTCAAACACGAATTCAGATAAGGGCCAGAACCATGGTTTTACACAAAGCCAACTCTTGCATTTGGCTTTGAGAGAATCATTCCACAGATCAGACGCCCGCAGGTCAGGTGGCCCAAGGCTATTGCGGGTTCTTACTTTCTTCCTCTTTACAACCTCGTCCTCCTGATCATACGTTCTGCAATTTGAGATGCATCAAAGCATGCGTCCTGGCGTCTTCCAACTGCATGTTCCATTTGTGGTTTACGGTGTCTTCCATTTTCCACATCAGCCCCCGACCCTCTGCGAACACCACCCTATACTTGATGACCACATTCTCCGGGTCCTGCCTCAACTGATCCCTGAGATAATTCAGCGTCCACGCCTCTCTCTTCGCCGGCTGGCCAATCGCTTCCTCCACAACATCCGCGAGGCGCTGGTACGTCACCGTATCGCCTGCCGAGAACACGACCGTGTCTCGAATCCCGTCATCGAACACGACCCTCGCGGTCACCCTTCCAATGTCCTCGGGCGAAGTCACTGACACGCCATTCTCCCACGAACCCAACGCTCGCACCACCGTGACCCTTCCTCCATCCGTAGGACTCTCCACAACACCGAACCACGGCTCGAACAGGAAACTCGTAAACATGCCCGTCGACACGACCACCCAGCTTGTAGCATTCTGCGCTCTCAGCAGATCGCGCAGGTCGAGCTGCTCGTCGAAGAGGTCCTGGCCGGAGCCGCGGCCGATGACGTCGTAGTCAACACCGAACTGCCACGGGATGTATTTGCGGACGCCGGCGGCGAGGACCGCACGTGCGACGTGAAGTTGGCCACCTTTGGGGCGGCCATAGCCGGAACAGTCGATTATGGTGTGGTAGGGATGGAAGAGGACGGTGAGGTCGGCGGGGGAGGTAGAGATGAGGTCCCCGCCGAGAAGAGAGATGCCTAAGTTCTTGAGAGTGGTGATGTCGCGGGCTTTGGAACCTGAGGGATTCGAGATTGTGGAGGGACGGAGGAGGACGGTGAGGTTGACTGGGTAGGGTTGGGAGGGGGCAAGGGCGGAGAGGTGGGTAAGCATCGGAAGACCGAGCTCGCCGGCGCCGAGGACGAGGATGGAGCGCGCGGCGGTGGGCGGGGTTTTAGAGGAAGAGGACATATTTGGGAGTGTACTGGCTTGGAAATGGAAAACTAGTATTGGGAAAGGGGACGAAGGACTTAAGAAGCGAGAAGATGAAGATGGAATATGGAGGGTCGTAGCTGTTATAGAATCTGAACGGATTTAGGTATCTAGCTTAAGGACCAAGAGCGTATGACATTTGCCCACTGAATAGACCGCACTCCGTACTGAGAAGGCAGTTACCCAGCGGACTGTTTTGAAATGACTGACCAATCGTTAGAGGGAAATGCATTATATTTCTGGAAGCAGGCCTATCGTTAACAAGATTGAAAGGCAATCCACATCAATAGCACCGCGGATTTAGATCTAAAAGCCGGGCGAGGATTGGTAATGGATTTTTCTTGGATTTTTTCTTGGATTTTCTTGGGTGTTGACCAGGGTTATTGACTCTCCAGACCGCGAAAAACCTCATAACCTTGTTGGTAGGGTGACATTCAATCTAACCCAGCCTCTCTTACCTGTCAACTGATCGAGGCAACAACCAACAAGATGCATTGAATGGCTTTCGGGCGGACTGGGAGGACAAGTCCTTCCTTGGCAGACGACGTTGCGGAATCAGCGACGCCGACTTGGCGCCTTGAAGGCTGACATGTTTGTCAGATCTAATGTGACATAGTCGAGTCTGGCAGAAAATTGCAAACGGCTGCCACCCATGAAACCTAGACCTTTTCCTAATCCCGCCGTTTTGTGTCACCTCCTTGCAGTCACGCATGGACTTTGGCCCTTCCTCCTTTTGTGCTTTCACTGTTTTCATTTCTTTTGCAAGCTATGCCGTCTGACTGTTCTCACCTTCTCTAGCCGGGAAATTCTCTGCACTCACCGGAGCTGTCATGTTCGCCGTGAGTTCTGCGGCTGTACATTTACCAGCCAATGGCCTTCCAAAGGTTGTGGCTGGTGTTGTAATACGTCCGAATGGAAGACCTTCACATGTTCGGGACCAAACATGCTAGGAGCCTCTCCGGCACTGCGGTCTGATTTAAGAACAGATCCGCCATCCAGGCTCATGCAATCATCCTGCCGCCCAGCCTCGAGTCCAGCTGGGATGAGCTTTGCATGCTCGCATAAGTGCAGCTTCCAAAAGGGGGCCTGCAGACGAGATATGGCTCTCTCGTACAAAACAAAACTTCAATGATGAACGTACTAAAATGCATGCTGTCGGTGACAGGAAACCCTATGTACCGGCCTATCAATAGCCTCACCTTCCTCTACCCGATTCACCTTCAGTATGAATGTTTGCTGAATGCTCGTCTTGTCTAGTTCTTTGCAGTCAAATTTCTTAGCATGCTCGCTCTTTACTGGTTGTCTAGTCGTCATCTGTCAAAATACATCTCAGACTCCGAAGAAAAATGGGCTTTAACCACAACGAAACACAGCGGATCCTTGATCCCGTTCACTAAACACTGAGGACTAACAGCGCTCGTTTGGTTACTTTCCCGTTTCGCCCGGCCGAGCCGCAATTCCTTTTCTAACTGGTCATTATCCATCACACCCAAGCCACACATCGATCTACGCCGACACACGCCTTGTAACAAAGGGGCTCTACATATGCTGAGTTGCCAGTGGTTTGAGACAATTCTGTACTGCTCATTGTACATCAAAAGCCTGAAACTACCACAATGGAGCTCATCCAAAACACTGTGATGCTCGCAGCTCGAGACGTTGGAGTTGGTGGTCGTGGAGCCCACCTCGTCATTCCCTCACTTGTTGGTCCCGTCCTGGCCACTATCTTGGTGTTCAACCGCATTTATTGGAGGATATCGCTAGTGCGTACTCTGGGGCTCGACGACCTTTGCATCACTCTCTCCTTGGTAAGACTCTGCAGCCTCAGCAGCATCAATGTTCTCAAGGCTGACTGACGCAAAACATTCCAGTTCTTCCTCTACTTGCTCTGCATAGCCAATGTCGTGGCTGTTGACCACGGCTACGGCCGACCTTCGAAATCGCTGTCCAAGTCTAACTTGCACATCGCCCTCCAGGTATATTTCTCATTCGCTTCACAATTATCCAGTCACTTCATCTCACACCCCAACAACAGATGTTCTACCTCGACCAAATCTTCTACAAACTCACCATAAACCTCACCAAGCTCTCCATCCTCTGCCTCTACCTGCGCATCTTCACCCAGCCCTGGTTCCGCCACACATGCTGGTCCTGCGTCATTGTCGTCTCGGCCTACGCCTTGGCTTCCATCGTCGCCACCATCTTTCAATGCATCCCCCTCCCGCACCTCTGGGACAAAACTACCTACCCCACCGCTACCTGCATCAACATTACGGCCTTTTGGTACGCCAATGCCATCTACAACGTAATCACCGACATCGTCATCCTCGCCTCCGTGCCCGGTGTCGTATGGAAACTCAAACTACCGTTCCGGCAAAAGCTGGGGCTGACGGTCGTGTTTGGGCTGGGTCTCTTTGTGTGTGCGACGAGCATACTGCGCATGACGACGCTGGACCAGAGTAGCAAGACGCTGGATCCAACGCAGGGGACGTTGCTGAGTACGATTTGGACGACAATTGAGGCGAGTACGGCGATTGTGTGTGCGTGTTTGCCGATGCTCAGGACGCCGGTGCAGAGGTTGGTGCCGAGGCTGTTTCCGAGTCAGACGGCTAGTGGGACGGGGCGCAAGGGAAAGAGAGCACCGGTAGCGAAAGCTCCGGCCGTAGTGCTCACTGGTGCAGGTGCAAGGGCACATGGGGTGGTAAGCGTGCCGAAGGAGAGCGTGCAGACAGCGAGTGCCAACGACAGCGCGACGTGGATGACAACGGATGCTGGTGCTGGTGCAGTGGGCCGCCAAATTCGCTCAACCGATCTCGAGATGGGCATGGGTATGCCGCAGTCGCATGGCTGGTCGACGAAGCTCAGCAACAAAACGGGGCTCAATGGTCTTATGTCCGGCTCAGAGCCGCCAACACGGGGATTGGGACACAGGAGGCTGCTGTCGGAGAGCAGTGGCTGTGCGTCTCCTCCCGCTACGAAGCTTGAGGAGTGGTGAGCGATGGGGTGATGGATATGACGGCGGTGTTGAGTTGCGTTGCAGAAGGGGGTGGTGGAGGTTCGACTACGAAGGTCGTGGCGGGAGGAACAAGCGGGCTACTGCGAATTGGCTACAGGCGCATGGCCCTTGGTGAGTGGCGACTGTGCCTGTTGCAGCACTCATTTAGGCCTTGAGGTATTAACATTGGGCGTTGTTGGCATGGGCATGGCACGCACCAACTGCCGGTTATCGGGCCTGTTCCGATCAGAATAGACAAAGTCGACAGCAACGTCACTATCAAGTAGGAATGGAGCGGTGGGCTGCGAAGTCAGTCATTTGGACAGCAGGCTTAGTGAATTGATTTGTCATAGAGCCCACTTTGGCTTGCTTGTTACTGGAATACTTTGAGGCTGCAGTGGCAGCGTGTCATTCAAGTCGTTGGACGAATTCCAAACTTCAACGGCTATTTCCTCGTCCCACATCTCACGGGAATGGAATTACGCCCACGATACCTGAAATGGCGACAATCCACTTTCCTGCCACTACACGAATTCAAACTTCATAGCCTGGGAGCGAACGTTGATATGCTTTGGTGGTATTGCCTGGTCCTGCTTTATTGCACGGTGCATGACTCGGACGTGTCAGCTAATGCTTCAAGGGTGGGTCCTCGCTCAGGTACGACTTTAGCCGTGGCTGAGCTGGAGGACTCCGTCTTGATACTGAGAGCAGATGGTGCGGCAGAAGACATGTTCATTTCGGTTTTGGGTGTGAAAGGGGTTTCTTCGAGAGTGTGGTTGTCTCCTCGGGTACTGGTGGTTGACCGGGAGTTGTTGTCTGCAGCCCATGGGCATTTCAGTCAGCATTTCCGGTTGATGAAAGCTTCTTGGGGTGGAGAATAGGAGGTATTGTAGCCATACTGCTGGTGTTTCTGCTTGCATTCAACATGTCGCCATCAATGTCCTCATCATAGCGTTCAATAGAAGGCAGAATGATTTCGTTATCAGGACTTGAGTTATCACCTGGATAACGGGAATTCTTGTTTGCTTGGTGAGACAGAGAAGCGAGCTTGTAATCTGCTTGAATGCGAGCACTTTCAATACGATCGAAGAGACTGGGTTGCGGTGCGGCATGTGTGATCTTGCTTGATCTGCTTGCTGTAGATCGCTGAGGAGGGGTTGGGCGGATCTTGGGAACGGTCATGGTCAAACCCGCAGGTACTTGTTTCATTGCACCAATCGCCATAGATCGTGGTGTTGGAGGAAGCGATACATTCTTTGCCTTGGTCTCGCTCGGGCCATAAGTTCCAGGCTCAGGCATCAGACGCACCTCGGGCTTTGAGAGAGTCTCTTTGGCAATTCTGTCAGGCACCAAGCGGGGGAATGGTCTGTTTAACCCCTTAAATGCCGTGATGGCAGAGTTAGTAGTGTCTGTCTTCCTGTTGGTTGATTTGCTGCCGCTCTTCTGCCGTCTGGAGACTGGTTGATCATCTTCATCCTTGTAAGCTTCGTTGGTGTGGAGCTCGTCGTCGTCTTCAGAAATATCCTCCATCTTGTAGTCATCACCACTTCCATCGCCTTGCTTGTGCAGTCCAGGTCTAGTCGAGCCGTCACTGTCAAAAGCTTCCTTCAGATCGATTTTCTTGCCGCGTGTTCTTGGTCCGGGTGTCCATTGCTGGAGTTCTTCATCGTTGACCGTAACACTGCCAATATCTTTGTCGAGGGTAGCTAGATCGTACTCGTCGTCCTCACTGTCATAAGAAAGCTTCCTCTTTTTGGCAACTGTGGTAGAGGTCTTGACCTTTTTGATAGCCGAAGTTTTTGTGGGCCACACTGGCGCTTTTCTGCTGCTTTCACCTAGCATGGTTTCGATACTTTTCTTGAGTCGACTATAGCGCATGCGCGCTGCTGGAGCCTTCAGGTTCGTAGCAGTGCCGACCGCGTTGAAGTCGATCTGAGGTTAGAAAATTAGCAAGCCCAGAATGCGGATCGACAGGGTACCCAAGACATACACTTTTGCAGTCCGAATTCACAAGACAGCGATAGAGGAAAACCAAATTCTCGTCGACCTGAATCTTTGACGGCATTTTGCGCAATTGGCGAACAGGAAAGTTGCTACTAGGTCCAGTTGAAGGTGTTGAAGAAGATGGCTTAGACTCCTTGGTTGATCACTTCGCAATTTGACGATCAGTACTAGGACAGTGAATGTAGGAACACCAAAGGTTCGCCCTGAACAGCTTGGCAGAAGAAGGCAGTCGGGGGCAGAACAGAGGATACTCCGGAGCAAACACCAGGCGCTGGCGTCCGCCAGGGCATTAAGATCGCCAATCGTACTAACAGAGGCCAAAAGACTTACCGCAGCGCTCTGTCCACCGCCCGACATCCTCACTATGGTCCATATTCAAATTGATCATCGAGCTTCGTAGCTCATACCTTCATTTCAACATCCTGAGTGGCGTTCGTAGAGGTGGCAGTAGTCTTTGTGGCTTGTGATGAAGCGAGCTTTTGAATCCACTGCTCTGCAGACTCCTTTACGGCTTCTTGTAGAATTCCTTGTACTCCTTTAGCTGCGTTGACTGCTGCTTCCACTAGGCCATCTAAGCCCAGACCTGGAGCATCGGCCTCAGCCGGCAGGTCACCCTTGACCCACAACTCGGTGATTTCGTCCCGAGCTGGAAGATAACCGACGACGCAAATCGATGTAAGGTCTTCATGTTCCGTAGGACATGGATCGAGAAGCTTAGTTCTTGTTTGGTTCGGTCCAGGAACAACGGCTGCTACGCCGCCCGCCAATAGATCTAAGCAGTCTATCCTGGCATCTGCCAGAGCCGCAGAAGCAACCGTAAGACAGCCTGCCAGAACGTTCATCATGCCTGCTCCGTCGAAACCTCCCTTGCTATTCTGCCCATTACCGATCCACGAGTCTTCTTCTCCCTCCAGCACCGTAATGATGATTTCAATCGCACTCTTTGCCCAGCGATCTGGTATAATGGCGCCTTTTAAAGCGGTTTCGAGATGAATCCCGAGATCTCGTTCGGCTGTATCACGAATGTAGCCTCTTCGCTGACGCGCTGCGAAAGGGGCAAACTTGACATTCGCAGTTAGCTGTAAGTTGGGTGAGAATGAAGTTGTTCGTGCCACCGGTTTCGGCCCATGAACTGAGCATGTGAGCTTGAGA
>Ga0335072_10003444_pt1 | contig 23867 bp, 11 predicted proteins | sample Lox_Sample_21_FD_206725 | JGI IMG/M metagenome (GOLD analysis project Ga0335072, IMG submission 206725) | Soil microbial communities from Loxahatchee National Wildlife Refuge, Florida, United States - Lox_Sample_2.1 | ecosystem: Environmental > Terrestrial > Soil > Wetlands | place: USA... | reverse complement strand
CGTAACGACCACAGGCGGCACCACGGAGAGCGCGTGAATCCTTTCCCCACATTCCAAAAGACGAGCCTGGAGCGCGACCGTTATCATATGGAGCTTGAGGCATTCGTGGTGGACGTCCTCACGGTCGATTATGAGCGCAAAAACCTGACTGTTGTCGATCTGAATACCGGAATCGCCTATAAGGAGGTTAGCCTTTTTCCTGCCAATCATTCGAGCTACGAAGGCACTGATATTCATATGCCGGACGTCGGCAGCAAGGGACTGGCGGTTCCGCTCCATGCCCGGTCGGGGTTTTTTGAGATTGCAATTGTGGCGTGGCTGGCTTCAGACACCAACCGGGCTCAGCAGGGGGTGGCGACCCGCGCGATCGACATCCCGGAGATGACCGGCTGGAACCAGCGTACGCGCGGTTCCTATCGTAAGGCGTTCTCAGGTCAGCACACAACCACCCTCGCGGAGGGTTTCTCGCAGAAGAATGACGACGGATGGGACCGGCTGGCCGCCGATTTTAGCCGGGATCATGTGGACCCTCAGCGTAGGCAGTGGACGGAAATCACTGCACGGAAAGTCCGCTATAACGATGGCGGCATCTCCTTCGAAGGCTCCGTAGAGCGCCCCGGTGCCACGGGGGTGGGGACCGATCTATTACCTGACGGCACCAAGCAGACGATCGTTTATCTCGCCCCTGGTGCGACACAGGCCAATCGCTACGTCAGCGGCGCACCGGATGTGATCCCTCTCGCGGAGCGCACTACCAAGGTCCTGGAATATACGCTCGACTACACCGTCCCGGAGGAAACTCTCGGCACTTCGCTTCTCGATCAGGTATTAGGCGTCACAGCCGACCCGTGGGGGCGCACCACGGTCCAGCAGACGGGTCTTGTTTCCCATGACGATCAGACTTATTTGATCAACCAGACGTGGGACCATCCCTACAACACCAAAGTGAAGCCGGTTGGCCCAACCCTGAATGAGGGTCCGACACCGCGCCGTCGCGGCTTCATTCTGGAGCGCTCCGAGGGGACTCTGGTGGGTTCCAATCAGTTCGACCCCTCCACGTACGGGCAGCCCCTCAAACCGGTCGTATTCCCCTATACGACACTTGGCCGCTTCGGCTCCGACGTTGAATCCGGCTACCTGCCGGTTGTACTGGACAGCCAGGATCACGTTCAGACCCGCCTCGCGGCGTCCGTACTTTCCAGCCGATTCACACATGAGGCCAACACCACCCGGTGGGATGTGACGAAGGAGGGCTTCACATCATTTGAAATCGGCGCGACGTTGCCGAAAGAGAATATACCTCTCGCGGGCGGTTACGAGCATCCCCATGGGGCCGGGCGCTCTCTCGAAGGACACCTGGTCGGGTCGCTTAAGCTTGTCGTGGGAAAAAATCGCGACGAAGAAGACGCAATCGACCTCCAGGCTCTCGGTCAATCCGTGCTTCGCTTAGGCGCGGATGATGCCTCCCTACCCAACGCGAATCGCACGGTAATGACCCAAATGCGCGGTCAGTCGGACGCCGTCATGGATCGCACACTTCAGTACTGGGTAAGCCCGAAGCTGGTGCCCGGGGATGCAGGAAACCTTCAGGCGAAGACGGGGGCGGAAAATATCAGCCTGCGGGGCGCGTTCGACGGTGGAGCGGTGTTGCGGATCGGTGGCCGCAATCCCAACTCTCTTCGCCGTCACCTTATGAACGGTTATTCAGACGCACCAGGGGTATACCAGTGGGCTCCTGGATCGCCTGGACGCATTGATTCGAAATCTCCGGGTCGCCCCACGTATGGAGCAGGCGATCCCCTCTATGCCTTTCACGATCTGACACAGGCGGCCAAACCGCAACTGAATTTGCTGCCTTACTACTGGTCGGGAGCCCCGGTAAGCGATATGGACGCTCACGGTCTTTCCCTCGACGTCCATACCGTTCGAGACACGCTTCTACGCCTCGGTAAGAACCCAGCCTCCGGCCAGAGCCTATTGCTCGATCTCGCGGGGGGCCTGGTGGCCGCGCTCGGCAAGGACAATCAAGGCCGTTCGATTACCGCCGCTTTAGATGGAGGGGTAGAGCTTACTATCGGCCCGAGCCAGGCGGGTAAGGCACTCCGTATTGAGTTCAGGGGTGATATCGACTGGACGGTTCAAGGGAATTTTCATCTCAATGTGACCGGCGATACCGTTTTTGAAAGTACCAGTCACCAACACATTGTGAAGACCGACCTCATCACCAAAGCGCAGACCCAGACACACATGGCGATAGCGAGGATTACGCACGAGGCTCCCGACGTCGTTCAGAACCAGGGCCTCTACTCAAGCGCACCAGGCGAATAAACTATGGCGTCACCTATCATTTCCGGGATCGGCAACCTGACGAATGCCGCCAACTCTGTCGCCGCCACGGCGCAGTCGATACTGGCTGCCGGGAGCGTTGCGGATTTGAGCGACCTCTGGCCGGTTCAGAATTGGGGCGATCCGTCGCGTCTTCCTCTAGCGGGCGTACCGAACATTGAGCCAAATTTCCATTTCCCCTTCGAACAAGGCCGGTTCCTGGAGCGCCCGATCGGCGACGCGATCTCCGCCATTCAGACGAAACAACTCGACCTCCAGGAGAAGATTCTTACCTACGTCAATCTACACAAGGTAGCGCTCGATGCTCAGCTTTCTCATCTCCCGCGCACCATTGCACTGGCAGCCGACGCCATTACTCTTGTACAACAAATTCGTACTTATGTTGACGATGGCTTGAATCTTCTAAACGCTCTTCAAGCGAACATGCAAGTACTTCAGGCTGCCGAGGCGCGGATGCTGGGGATGATCCAGGCTAACATCAACGCGCTCGCAAACCTGCTCCAGGAAATCTGCAATTGGAAACTGCCGAGCCTCCCCTCCCTCGCGTCGTTACTTGGAGGCATGTTTCATTGGAATGGCTTCAATTTCAATCTTCCGTCCGGCTTCAACTTCAATCCGAGCCTGGCGCTGATTACACCGAACTTCAACTTCTCATTTAGCTCGTGCGTCCCGCGCACAGCGAATCTAGCTTCCGTCTTCGGAGCAACACCGACTTCCGTTTCGGTGGGGGACGAAACGGCATCCCTATCGGTGCCGACCCCGCCCTTGTCAGGTACGATCGGAGACGCGGCGCGGCTTACTGACCCGACTTACATCTCTGAGATGCAGGCCACCGCTACGCCCGTGTATAACCCCACCACTCTGGCTGCGGATGCGGCCTCGTCCGCGCCCGGAACCTCTCTTCCGGACCCCGCCTCAATCATTTCCAACTACTCGTTGCCTGCAAGCACCTATGTTTCGAATATCTGTTCGGTGGTGACGGCGCTAAAGCCGTTAGTGATCCAGCCGGATGATCCCGACTATGCGGCGGCCCAGCCCTCAGCGAGCGTTCTCGCGAATCTTCGCGCCACCCTGATTCAGTACGTCAACCTGGGTACAGTCGTCTCCTCCGGCTACGATCCCAACCTCACGGCGGCGTGGTTGATATACCTGAATCTGAACCGTGTCGCACGTGGCGGTCAATGGCTGGCGAATTTCCAGGCCGAGTATGTGGCTCAACTGACAGCATCGATCACCTACGTCATGAACACGCCGGTCCCATGGAACAACGTGCTTGGTGGGGATGGCGTGAGCGCCGCCCCCACGGCGATCCCCCTCATAGCTGCGCTCCAGGCGGACACCACCAACAACCTCAAATGGCGGCTCTCCTATATCGAGGCCTCCCTGCTCGGTTATCCCCGTAACCCAACCTGGGACGCGGCAGCGGATACCGTCTATCTTGACTCGTTTACCGGCTCGGACCTGGATTATGAGGCCACGATCGTGAACGCGACCCCGACAACGACGCTCATTCTCGGCGATGAGACAGCAGACTATCCGGTGAGTTGTATTTTTCCAACCTCGATAGGCACCGTGCTCGCGCAGGTAGTGGCTCTGGCGGCTACCAGCATTCTTACGACACCGAGTTACCAAAGTCCGCGCCCGCAGTTTCGCTACACATACAATATGTTCGCGCAGCCTACGCTGGTGGACCGGTTCTCGCAGTTTTGGCGCGATTTTAACGCCAACCTTCAGAGTTTCCTCGCGCAAGCTCCTTATGTAGTGGGGTTCGTTTGCAGTTACGTGGACGCACTGAATGCTGCGGTCAACCCGCTCGCGTCAAACGCCGACTACCTGGCGATTCAGACGGACGCCGATTCGCGAAGCCGGACCTGGACGCCCGGTTCGGCGATGCCAAGTGTTCCGGTCGCTACGGTGCTCACCGGGTCATCTACGGCTCCCACGGATCTCACCAACGGATGGTCTACCGGCACCTTCGATGCCAGCGCTTTCCTGGCACGGCCCGATGTCCAGGCACAATCGTTGCCGGTCCAGGTGGCGATGCTGCGCACAAACCAGAGCTTCGCTACATTGATGACACTCAAGTCGAACGTAATGGCCTCAGTACAGGCAGCCGTCACTAATGCGCAAACCATAGCGTCGTCAATCTGTGTCCCTGGATGGGAAGTCGAGTCAAATGTCGATCAGGTCGTTCCCGTGAGCGTCACGCTCCCGCTTTCCCTGGCCCAGGTCGATTTCAACACGACGGGGTATGTTACATCCGATACCGAGATCACATCCCAGGCGAGCGCACCATTCATTATCAACGCCATCGTGAATTGGGACACAACCGGAGGGCCGGGCACTCGCACCATCACTCTGACCCAAAACGGCACGGCGGTCGCTACAAACTCGGCGACAAGCCTTACCGGCAATCCGTTCTTGACCCAATTCTCCACGGTCCTTAACCTGAACACGGGCGATGTTCTCCAACTCCAGGCATCCCATACCTGTACAACGGCTCAGACCGTGCTAGGCGGCTCCTCGTTCCTCGGTCTCGTAGATCCTGGAGGGGCCGGTGCCATTTCAAGCGCGGTGAACACATCATCGAGCAGCACCCTCTCATTGGTTGCCGGTACGGCATTAGCGGCGGCGACCGCCGTCGCTATTCGAGGCAACGGTCAAGTTCTCGCAGTCAATCCGAACACCAGCACTCAGGGAGCGAGCCCATTCGTTGACGGCATCACCCTGGCCGCCGCCGCATCAGGCAATGAAGCCTCTGTCGCCACAGGATATGGGCAGGTCTATACGTTCACCGGCGCAAGCTTCACTCCGGACGCGCTTCTTTACGTGAATTCAGATGGAACACTGACTCAAGACTACAGCACCATTACGCAGAATGTAGCCTGGACAGTTTGCGTGGGCCGAGCGATCACTGCGACCACCTTTCTGTTCCAGCCCCACCTTCCGACCGCCAACGGTTGAGCGTTTCTGAAGTACTTTTTCGGTTATCAGCTTCCTGAACGTATTAACAATTAGAGTCGTTTCGTTGGGTGGGGCTCGCCTCACCCGTTTACTTTGAGTCGTACTTTCAACTTTGTGGCGGATAGCGCAACAACGAGCGAAGGAAGGAGGTTAATCGCCCCTGCACCAACAGGGATTCGCCGCTCCCCAGGAGAGACATGAGAAAGTTTCTGAGCATCCTCTTGAGCGTGACATTGCTCGCATCTTCGGCCCAGGCGTTGAGAGCCCGGGCGAACCATCCACTCCATCACCCACATCATTGCCGCCGCATCGGATTACAGCGTTCGAGTCATTTTGGTATCGCAAGCTGGTATGGGCAAGAGATGCGCATTAAAGGCGCATCTTATGGAAAACGTGCCGTTTACCACAAAATGGCTGATGGGGTAAGATTCGACCCCAACAGGCTGACCGCTGCGTCGCGCACGCTTCCACTCGGGACTGTAGTGCGCGTCACGGACCTGAAGACCCGGCTATCGGTCAACTTAGTCATCACTGATCGCGGCCCATTTACCCCCAATCGCATCCTCGACCTGGCGGAAGCTGCCGCCAACAAGATCCAGTGCCGAGGTTTGTGTTGGGTGTACCTGGATTGGTACGACATTGAACCACCAATAATCAAGACGGAGCCCAACCCGCTACTGCGGGTTGGTTCGGGAGACTAATTCAGATGAAGCTGCTCGCCCTCGAAAACAACCAGTACGAGTACCTGCTGCATGTATTCTCGGCATATACGCATAACGGAATTCCACCGAAGGAGTTGCCGATTGCAGCAGATACATGGCTCCGCGTGACCAACCCCACCGAGCTTCCCAAGGAAACCCTCAACCTCGGCCACGCAAAAATCGCTGGGATGGGTCCAACCGGGCTCGCGATCGATGTGTCCGCCGATCCCGAGGCCACTCCGTCCCAGGAAGGCACCGTTTCCTGACAAACCAACTAACCGACTCCTTCAACAGGAGTCGGTTATGTCCAACTTGAAAGTCGCGGTGGACTTCGTCCTCCGTCAGGAAGATGCAACACTCGAAGGAAATGTTACGACGCTCCGGGGAGATTCCGGAGGCGCGACGCGGTTTGGCCTGGCGTCGGCTTCACACCCGGAACTGGTAGCTCAAGGTTACTACGATGTCACGCGCGTAGGCCGCGACGCCGCGCTCGCGATAGCTGAGAAGGCGTACGCCGCGATCTACGCGGAGCCGCTCAAGATTGCCCAAATCACGGATCAGGCGGTGGCTACCGCCGTCCTCTCCTTCGGAGTCAATGCAGGAACACGGCGTCCGGCAGAGTACATACAACAAGCCTGCCGAGCGTTGGGACATCCCCTGGTGATTGACGAAAATATTGGGACTGAAACCTTGGAGGCGATTAACTCGCTCGATCCGGATAAGTTATTGGCTGCGTTCTCTTCCATCGTTGACGGCTTTTACCGGGAACTGGCGGCGCAGACTCCTGAAGACGCTCGTTTTCTCAGCGGGTGGGAAAACAGGGTGGCGGCCTGGACCAAAGAAGCGTCGGCGCTGCGGGAGCAAGCGAAGGCGGTTTAACTTGGTGTGGCGGCGTAGTCGATATAAACGGAGTCCGTAGCAAAATCCAGAGTGAGTATGGCGGCAGGCATTGCTTCCGAGCCCGGGTCCGCAACCATAACCACGGTAAGTTTTCCGGCTCCCCACGAAGCCGCGACGGACGAAAACGATTCGATCGCCCCCTGAAAGTTGTTCGGGAAGGCGTACTGATCGCAGTAGTAGAAGAGCATCCACATCGCGAGCGGATTGGCGGTTGCATCGAGAATTGTCAATGATCCCGCCGATACAACTATCACGGCATCAGTTGGAAAGCTGGCAAGCGTTCCGCGTGTCAGGCTCGGACCTTCGGAATACCACGAGGCCGTCTGGCTCGGGTTCTGGACGCCGCCGTTGTACATGAACCCATCATAAGCAAAACCGGTATGAGTCAATTCGACAGGGTTGAAAAACGGGTCATCATCCTTTACGGAGATCGTCAGCGAGGTCAGGACTGGCTGGGTCAGAGATGTATAGGACGTCGGCATAAGGCTCTCTCTTATGGGGCTCGAAGTCTCGGAACTGAAATCCGTCCTCTTCTACCAGAAAATGACTTTCTCATCTCTTTAGAGAGGCGCAACCGATGAGCCAGGTACAGTATCCAGCGACCGTGTCCCGCACCGTGGACCCGACAAAGCTTTCATATGCGAGAGTTGTGGGGTTGCACGATCATAAGCTGGCTGATTCCGACGTCAATCTCATTCAGGATGTCGCCGATCTCAAGCGTGCCAAATTGCTGGCCGACCAGACCTGCTCCGGCGTATTAGGTTGGGCTCCTTTTGTCTTCGACACCACAGCCGCGCTTACCTTCAACATCCCTGCTTTTGACGTCATCCTTAACGGCGAGATCCTTACGGTCGGCGGCAATCAGTCCGCCGATCTGACTACAAACATTGTCACGGTTCCCTCCCCCCGCTTCTACACTCCAGGCTCCTCGGCCCCGGCTGCCACCATCTACATCGTGTTTCTTGAGGCATGGTATCAACTCTTGGACCCGGCCACCGGCGTCGGCTATTATGTGAATCCCACTACCAATGTGCAGTACGTTTCCATTAACGGATGCATCAACCCATCAGAATCCAACCTGGCCGCGAGCGACGGGATTGATCCATTCATGGGAGTCGTAACGACGGATCGCGTGCAGCTTCAATGGGGTATCCGTGTCCAGCCGGTCGCTCTTTCCTACGATTTCACAAAATACAGTTTCGGTCTCGATCCGGGCGCGATTGCAGCCGAGACGGTCTGGGGCGTCGGTAACCAGAGCAGCCCGACGCAGACGAGCCCCTACCAATTTACGAATATGGGTGCCATCAACGGTGATACGGGCCTCTGGCGTTCAGGCGACGGGAACGTGGAAAACCAGTTGGGCTCGATGGACGGCTATACCTATGCAATTCCGCTGGCGGTGGTGTTCCAGCGTAACACCGGAAATTTTTCCGCATCCCTGAACCCGTTTGGCTGCGCCGCATCGGCGGTTGCAAGCTCCGGTTTGCTCGCGAGCACCGTTTCCGGGCGCTACGACAATTTCTTTGCCGATGTGGTTTATCCCTCGGATGTTGTGGACACGCGCTCGACAATCTCACTCAAAAGCTGGGATGAAACGAACCTGCTGCGTCATGGGTTTGTAGACCTGATCTCCGGTAAAATGCAGCAGAAGATTGCGCGGGGAGATACTCCTGGCAGCCAATCGATTGCCCTCGGCTCACAGCTTGCCTATAACATCGCGGTGAATAGCACCGCTATTGCCAACACCGATACGGTCGGCGTTTTCGACGGCTTCATGAACGGTTTCTCGTCGATGGCAAATACGTCGAAGACAACCAAGACAGTCACCGTGAACCAGAAGGTAGTGGGAATCCTAGGGGGCCGGTGGCAGCTAAATGATGCTTTCAGCCTCTCCCTTCCATCGGGCTCGACAGCCACAATTACCGGTGTTCAGGTTCAGGGGCTTGTCAACAATTCGCTGACTTCCACCAAAACACCGGTTCTTTTTCTTCAAGGGCAGATCAACGTTCAAGGCTTGGGCACCAAGGCCGTGACTGTGACTTTCGTCAAGAACCTTGTCGGTACATCTTACGACCCCAGCCTGAACCCAATTTACGTCACCGTAAGCGTGACTTACCCTGCGGCGTCCGGGATGGATCTCGGAAACGTGCCGTCGCAGGTGTATGGCGGCTCACTTTACGATGGCGCATCCGGCCTCACACTGCCGGTTTACGGTGTGTCGGAGTACAACACGCAGGCATCTTTGGCCGTATCGACCGCCGTTTCCGTGGTTGCCATCAATCCCGAGTACTCCAACACAGTCTTTGGGACTCGTGTGACAGTTGCGGTAGCGGCCTCGGCTGGCGTTCTGAGCACCGGCGCTAGTGGCACTTCAGTGACGACATTTTCTCTCACGCGCACCGGCCTCAACGGTAATCTCACCGGGATTTACGTGATTTCGGCCACGGACCAGGCGAGTGGGACTCCGTACTCCATCGTATCGCGCTCGATCAACGGCAGTAACTTCGCTCTACAGTTGAACGGGCAGGTGGCATCCGGCTCGACGGTCTTGGTGACCTATCTGGCGGCCAACACCGCCCAGTTGGCCTACAACGCTCCGGTGAAAGGGGTAACTTCGATCGAAGAGACCGTGCTTGCCGGAAACCTGGTTAACAGTGCCTTCCGGATGGACCCCCGCGTCCAGGTGGTCTCGGTTCAGAACATTCCCGGCAGCTACAATCAGGTCGTACTTGCAGCCACGGATTCGATCATCAGCGGCATCGCGGGTGACGACGTAAACAAGCTCATTTGGGTTCTCGATACCCAAGGGAATCTCGACGCCGTACAGGTATCAAGCGCCACGTTCTCAAATGGTTTCATCACCTTGAATGTTCCCTCCTCAGTCAATCTTGCGATCCAGCAGTTCTTCGTTGTGCTTGCACTACTCCCGGCGTTCACTGCCAATAGTTCGCTCATTCTGACCGAATACTATGTACCATACCAGGGCGAAGGTACTACGGGCCGTGATTACGAAATAGTGCACACCGAAGACTTTGCCCTGGTGACGACCAACGGAACCGGCGCGGAGCCGGTGCCCGGTCTCAAGGACGTTTATCCATACAACAGGGAACTCCCGATCGTCACGACACTCCCAGCGCAGGCCGCCTGGTCTGACGCCGGTCTGGCCAACGACGCGGTCGCCAGCTTCTTCGATTCAAATTACGTCGCCAAGCGCTTCCAGAATGTGGAGCACACCTTTGAAGTGCCTGTACACACCAACGACTTCATTCAGCCGATTGGTATGGATGAGCGCAAGACCTTCCAGTTGACGGTGTCCGGGGGCGGGCGCGGTTACTCAAAGGCCATCCCGCATGTGGGGTTTGCTATCGCGCCGGTGACGCCGCGTACGGTTATTTCCGACACTGTGATAACGACTGCCGGGCCGGTCACCCTCTATGTCAACAACGTTTCGGGCAGCGACAATAATGACGGCCTGAGCGTTGCGACCGCCGTACAGACGATCGCCGGGGCCGTCAATTTGCTGCCCAATGTTCTCCGGCATCCCTGCAGCATCCAACTGATTGCTACCGGCACTTCCTACTCGATCGCATCGAATCAAGGATCTCTTGAAGTCATGGCCTACGGGGACGGCACGGTGCTTCCGGCAAAGTATTACGCCCTCGCAAACATCGCTTTCACCTTCCAGGACGCGGGACGCCTGGTCATCTCTAACCAGGCCGGTGTGACGACGCCATACATAATTGACGCGACATCTTTCACCGGATTCGGGGACGGACCCACTTCGGCTTTCTTCATCGACAATACGCGCGTCATCTTTTCCGGTATTGAGTTCAAGGGCTTTACCGATCCGGCGATCATGGCAATTGACTCAACGGTGGAGTTTATTGACTGCCAGTTCACGGACAACATCACGACAGGAAGCTTTTCGCAGGGTTCGACGGTTGTGATGGAGGATGGAGCGATCCTGCTCGGTAACGGGTGCACGGGTATGATCCTCAGCCAGTCGGACATGACGGCATCGGGGGTCCAGCTTACGGTAGACACCGGGGCGACGTTCCCCGGCACCTTCTTTGTGGCGACCTACGGTTCCAGCGTGACCCTTGCGACGCATTCCCCAGCCGATGAGACTAACATATCGGCGACGACACTGATCGCTGCCGCGAAACTGAACTCCTCTATCGTTTGCTCAAGCGATTTCAGTTCGCAAGGATCGGCTTCTTTGGTCGCAAACTCAGTACTTTCGCGTACGGTGGCTGTGAACCCTTTCAGTGGGGGCTTCACAAATGATGCCTCGTCGAGTGTCACCACGAGCCTCTAAAGGAAATCCATGAGCCTGTCTCTTGCAGCTAATTTCACGCAACAGCCTAACCTGGTGCTCCCACTCGCCCAGTCCGCGACTGGCCTGGCGATCCGTGTAGCGTCGAACTCCACGGCGACCCTTGGCACCTTGACGGCTTCGGGACAGGCTGCCAACTGTACCTGGGGAATTGAGCAAAATCCCTCCTGGCTGACGACCAGTGTCGATCCCACCACTCTCAGCCTGACCCTCAGCTTCGAAACGGCGCAGGCGCAGGCGACTCCTTATCAGTTCTTCATTTCCTGCACCGATGGCACGACAACTGTCTACTTCCCGATTCTGCTGGACGTAAAAGACCCGCTGTCGCTGGCAACTTCGGGCGGCTCGACCACCTTGAGTATCGCCTCTTACGACTCAACCGTTACCGACACTGTGATTCAGGCCTTCGGGTTGAATGGCGTCATTGAGTCCGGCGTCTCGTTTATTCCTCCGCTAGGCCTCCCCAGCGGACTTGAGTTCGTCACATCCGATGAATCGCAGCTTATTCTGCGCGTGGCTGAATCCACGAGTTCGGACCTCTCAGGGGGACTTGCACTTTTCACGAACTCTCCCGCCTCGGTACAGTTCACTCTCCAGGCCTACAAGCCGGGTTCGATGTACGACAATCCGGACCGCGCGATCGCTCAGGAGTTCGTGGTCGAGTCCCTCACTGCCAAGCAGGGCACCGTGGATGTGGGTCTGGCCGTCGATTGGAATACGACCAACAACGCGTTTTATCTGAATGCTTACGTCGATTTTCTCGCGGGCCAGTCTCAGACGGTCACCTATGAATGGGATGTTGCCGGAACCGCGACCGGAACGGTCACCTCGGGAGGCACCGCTTCCGACACCACCATGGTCTGGACGCCTACGGCGGCGGGCAACGTTCAGTTCACTTTCAAGGTCAAGAACACTACCACCGGGGCGGTGCTCGGGGAACAGATCATCGCGCCGGTCCTCAACGGTACGGGCGGCATCCCATGCGCTTCGTCGGAAAGCTGGACCTCAACCTCCGCAATCAAGGTCAGCATGTCGAATCCGCAGCAGCGGGGATTCGTCGGGGAGAGCCCAAACGTCACTATCTCCACGGTAGCGGCTGAATATCAGTCGGAAGAGAGTATCTACCTCACCATCTCGGTTTCGACCGGTTCCGGTCTCGAAACCACGGCAACGCCTTCGATTACCACGGCCACACTGACAGCGGACAGTCCTTCGGTCGAGGTGTCGCTCCCGATCCCGGCGTCCGGCATCAACCAAAAATGGATTCTGGAAGTCTCGGCGGCAAACGCAACATCAGGCGCGACGCAATTCGGCTACGCGACGGCAGTTTTTGAGTCGAACGGAGAGCCGATCATGACCGTTGCGACGTCGGGCGGCACGACGCTCACGTCGAACACTGGGTCTCCTCTGGCCGGTGTCACCCTCTCAGCGACGAACTCCTCGGAGCAGGCAGTCGCCGGAGCGACGTTCCAATTGGTAGGAGCGCCGGACGGCCTCTATATTGATGGAAACCAGCTTCTCGGTAACGCGCTCAATCCCGGCACCTACACTTTCCATGTCGTTGCTCTGGCGACTGGTTATGCCAACAGCTTCTCACCCACGATAACGCTGACTGTCACACAGGTGGCTGTTCCGCTGGCGATCACGGCTGCCGTCGCTTCCGTTTCCTCGTTGCCGGACGGTCAACCATTTAACGTGACATGGGGAATCTCTGGGACGCCTACCGTCCTGGATTTGATCCAAAACTATACGGTCCGCAACGTCCTCGGCGTCACTCAAGTGCAGGCTTCTCAGGTGGGCTCGTCGGTCATCGCGATCTATGGGGCGAGTTACTACGGTGACGCTTACTCGGCCCCGACCCTTGTACTCTCCTCCTCGATTGTTGCATTAGGCAACCTGCTGAACGCACCGACGATTGGCACTATCGACGAGAATTTCGCCCTCACTCTCAACTGGCAGCCCCTTCCGGTTAACGGCAGCTACACGGTGTACCGGGGTTGGAATATCTGGCTGTCGGCTCCGGATGCAACGCCAGTGCTCCAGACGGTTAACGGCAATCTCCCTACGGGACTCGAACCGACTGGAGCGACCGTTTCCTCGCGCTTGTTTGAGGAGGCCCTGACGGCGGGTGATTGGGTTGTCAATATGCAGGCGTTGTCCAGCAACCTGGCGATCGCGCAAAATGCGACGACATGGGACAATCCTCATCAATTTCCTACCGCTCTGACCGCCTCCTCGGTGACGCTCAGCAACAAGACTGTGTCGATCGGTCAATCCGTCACATTCACTCTTGATCCAAATTACATTGGGGCAAATTCCTGGTGCGCGTTTTTCCCGGATGGAACCAATACCGGCTGGCTGCCGCTTTCTGTACGCTCGGTTGCCAAGATTTTCAACTCGGCTGGCACAATGCCGGTCATCATTCAGGCGCAATATGACTACTCAACCGCGAACCCCGGCGTGAAGTTGCGCCGCCAGGTGACGGTTAACGTCTATGTCATGAATCAGCAGTTCAACCCGGGATCTTCGGAGAGCGCAATCACCGGTGATCTCGGCCTGGGCGGCGCATATGGGTGGGAGGTTGTAGGCGAAGGTATTGAATCGTCGGCGACATATCAGATTACCACCGCATCGAACGGTCCTATCGCTCTATCACCCTACGAGGTGGTGGTGCGGGCTCTGGTGCGCGACGTGCTCACGAACGAATTGAAATTGATGGTGGCCACGGCCCGTACGGCGAATGCGAGTTCGTTGCTTGGCACCATGGCGATTGACGTATTTCCGATACAAGGCCGCCCGCGCCTCAAGGACCTTGTGGACCCGGCTCTTTACCTCAGCGCCGAGATGGTTCCGGCAGGTAATCCGGCAGAGATCGCTACGACGGCGCTTCCCAGCGTAATTGTCGGGCAGCCGATGGCGGATTTTCAGATGCAGGTGGCCCAGAACTCGGGCGTTGCACCGTTTTCTTGGTACGCGGATAACCTCCCAGCCGGGCTGCAGATGTCGATCAACGGCACCATCACCGGCGTTCCGACTCAGATGGGGACGATCTCCTGCGATTTTGTCGTAATGGACTCAAATGTCCCTCCCTTCATCGCCGAAACCACTCTCGACTTCACAGTCGAGAGTAATCTGCAGATCACCACCACTTCCCTCCCCCAGGCCATTGTCGGGACGCCCTATAACGTCCAGGTAGGTCAGTCCGGTGGTCTTCCGCCTTACACCTGGGCTATCGTGTCCGGCGCTCCACCGATCGGCATCTCAATTGACCCAAATCTCGGCACCCTCGTTGGAACGCCGGTAACCTACAATTCGACAACCGATTTCTCAACGACGTTTGACTTTACCGTCCAGGTGACCGATTCAATTGGCGCAGTGGCTTCGGCAGCACTTTCCTGCACACTCACCCCTACTGCGTTAACTTTCGGGCTCCTTGATCAACCGCAGATTTTTGCCAACGAACAGTGGCGTCTGCGGGTCCCGGTCTTTGGGGGCAAGTCGCCATACACCATCACCGCGTTTACCGACGACGGAACGATAGGTAACGGCCTGGCGCTCGTCAATCCCAGTGAAATTACGACGGTTGCCGGAAACACGCCACCCGTGCTCGCGATCTCGACTACCGCGCAGCAAGTGTTTCCACAGCAGTACCCCAACAACATCGCCTTCCTGCTGGAAGCGACCGGGGGCGTCTCGCCCTATCAGTTCGGTGTGGTGGGTGGAGCAAATACCACACTTTCAGGAGCAACGATCTACGGAGACCTGCTCGTTGCGAATGTGACGGAGGACGGCCAGTACTCTGTAGAAGTCGAAGTGGTGGACAACGAAGGTGAGGTCGTGACTTCCATCATTTCAGTGCTGGTGCAACAGAAAAACGGTGGCAACTACACTATCAAACCGGTCACGGCTAATTTGAATGGCTCCAATAATCCCGATAACTGGACCATCACGCCAATCTCCGCGCTTCCGGATGCCCAGAACGGTGTCGCCTACAACGCGGGGGCGGGCACCTACTACGGCCTGGCACTCTATCTCGACGGACAGCTTTCCATGTCGCAGAATTCATCAGCCACGTCGCCGATGAATTTCACGGTCCGATCCGGAGCCCTGCCGACTGGTATTGTTGCCTTCTCTGGAAACAGTTTCGGGGCGACGGGCGACTTCTCGGGCATTGTTCTATTCAACGTCTCGGGCGGCCAGAACGCTACCGTGAACGGCCAGTTCAGCTTTGAAGCGGAGTTCTCGAACATCTATCTCGCAGGCGGTGCTACCACGCAGGCCGTATCCCGGGCTTCGATCACCGTGACGACTGCCGGAGGTGGCACGACCGTGGTGGTTGTCGTCACCAGCACCGAAAACTATGACGTGGATCTTACAACAGCCAACGGTTCGCCATATCCCTGGTACTATCCGTTGATCGCCGAGGGCGGTGTACCACCGTACACGTTCCAGATTCAGAATGGCACAACACTGCCCGGAGCTACGGTAGCTAGTTTGAATAGCCTTCCGGCTCTGGTATCATCTACCAGCACGTCTGGCACTTATAGCGTCGTCGTTGCTGCCACGGACTCCAACGGTGTGCAGTCGGCCCCGGTTACAATCTCTGTTGAGCTTGACGAGACGCCTACCGAACCGGTGACGATCGTAGGGTCGAATCTGCCTACCTCCATCTTCGCGGGCCGCCCGCTGCCTGCCAATGTCTACTATGTGGAGACTGACCTCGTCAGTAACTTCTCGGCTTCCGGCCTTCCTGCCGGGTTGAGCATCTCGACGCAGGCTGGGACGCGCGGATACCTGACCGGCACGCCTACGGCGACAGGCACCTTCACGGTCACATTCACCGCGACGTCGGTTTCCTACCTAACCACGGCTTCAACGACCGCCGCAATCCAAATCCAAGCACAGACGGTCGCCTTCGTGAACCCACCCTCGTCGGCAGTGATCGGCACGGATTACCGTGTCATCAACAACAACGCAATCATTGTGATCCAATACAACGGCTACCAACCCGGGGACGCCGACCTGCCGCTACCTTCATCCACGCACGGCACTCTAGGTACGCCATCTACCCTGGTGAACGGTTCGCCGACGACCGGCATCCAAAATCTTACCGTCAATGGGTTTACGATGCTGTTCGATTACGAAAACTCGACACTCGGGACCGATACCGTAACTGTTGGCTCAGCCGCCACTTCACTCAACATCACTTACCCGGCGCTCGTGGTCACCGGAAAGACCATCACGGGAACGGTGAGCGAGTACACCACTTCCGCAACCTTCGTGGCTCCCGTAACGGTCTCGGGTGGTGATGCGCCTTACACGATCACACCGGTTGGATTCTCCGATCCGCGCTTTACCGCCTCGGGCTCAAACATTGCGATTACCACCTCTCAGTTCCTTGCTGGTCAGACGGTCTCCTGCTCGGTCTCGGTCCTGGTCACCGATTCGAGTGGCCAGTCGGCCACCGTAGTGGGTATTGTGCAGGTCACGATCCAGCAGCAGAACTACATTACCGTGAACTTTACGAACACGACGTGGAACGTGAACGTCTCTTCGGGAACGCCTTTCACGAGTTTTGTGATTCCGAACCAGACTCAATCCCAGGTGTTGCTCGGTCACCCGCCGTATCAGTACTATGTGGACTCGGTCACGCTGCCCAGTGGCCTCAATGGGTTTGTCCAGGTTTCCCCGACCAAACGCGTTTTGGCGATCCAGTTCAATCAATCGGGCAATTCGGCAACCATCGCCGATGTTAACTCATCGCTCCAGAACTCCGGGACGTTTGTGGTTTCGGCGGTCAATTCGGCAAATGCCCCGGCTCCGGGAAATTATCAGATCAGCGCCACGCTCCGGGTTGTCGATTCCGAAGGTTTGACCTCGTCTCAGACCGTCACCATCTCGCTAGTCATCAGTTAAGTAGGGTGATGCGACTAGGGAATTTCCTTTAGAGGCGCTTGATGTCAGAAACAACCATATCCGTGAATCTGGTCGGAGTCGGAGGTAATCCTCCGTACACCTTTAGCGTGGTGCAGGACTCCGGCACCACCGTTCCGGCCACGATCAGCGGCAGTACGCTCACCGTCGATACGTCAGCGGTCGCGCCCGGCGCATATTCGGTTCACGTTCAGGTTACGGATCAGGCCACCCACACCTTCTCGTCCCTCATTCCTATCAATGCAGCATCATCGAACAACCTCGCAATCCTAACCGACGATTACTCATTTCAGCCCACCACTTTTCCGCAGGCGGTCTCTCTCCCTCTCACAGTCGTAGGGGGCGTCGCGCCTTACACTTGGAGCCTTATTCCCTCGGTGACAACCCTCCCGGGCGTCTCGATTTCCGGTTCGGAACTGAATTTCTCGGCGACTACATTCGGGCAGTGGACAGTCGGATTGCGCGTCACGGACTCCCTCAGTAACACCACGACGAGGCTCATTTTGGTTGGAGTCGTGACCGCCGACGTGGTCTCCCTGACGGATGGTCAGGTTGAGTTGGATCTCACGCCCACGACTCAGGAAGTGGGTACGCACACCTTTACGCTCACGGTGGCCGACAGTGGTCAGTCCGTGCCAGTCACACGGAGCTTTTCCTACTCAGTCGCCAACGAAATCTCCGAGGTCGATGTTGTGGAGGCCTCGGTCGATCACATCTGGACGACGAATGACGCCACGTCGGTCGTTTATCCGATCGCGGGTGACCTGTCCGGATTCACAGTCGGCACCGAGGGGACAGTCATCGCCGACAACGGTATCAATGTCTCGATTGACACCGTCAATAACGCAATGATCGTTACCGGGCCGCCCACCAGCTTCCAAAACGCCGAGGTCGATGTGCAGATCGCGATCCTGCAAAACAATACGCAGGTAGCGATCGTTACGCGCGAGTTCACGCTCATCGCCCACAACTCGACCACAGACCTCGGGACGATGACCTGCAACACGCGGTCCTATATCACCGGCGAACTGGTCGGCCTCAATCCGTTGCGTCCGTTTTTTAACTCCCCTCTTTTCTATAAGAACCAGGGCTATACTGTCCAGCTTGCAACCGGCTCCAGTCTACCTCTCGGTCTCAGTCTGGACGCGAACACCGGGCAAATCTACGGGACGGTTCTGGCTGCCAACGTCGCAACTTCAGCGCTCAACTACGTGGATTCGACTGGTAATGTCCACGGAACCGTCACCATTCAATGGGACATTTGTGCGTCTCAGTTTCCGATGATCGACGAGACGACCCCAGGACAGGTGCAGGTGGCCTACTCGGCCAACATCGGAACAACCTCGTCCTCTCCTCTCACCGCCGTCACGATCCATTCGGGCCGTCTTCCGATCGGTCTGGCAGCCAGCATCGCTGCGGGGGGCGGCAGTGTTGTTATTTCCGGTACACCAAGTGAGGCGGGTTATTTTGACGTCTGGTTCCGCATAACCAACGCTAACGGTCAGGTTGCGTATGTTTATACGCGGTTCGTGGTCAACTACATCGCTCCGCTGGTTATCGTAACCGAGGTGTTTGAACGCCTGCTCACCAATGTAGCTTTTAACCAGACCCTCCAGGCATTCGGCGGCATCACACCGTACACCTGGTCGCTGGTGTCCGGCACTCTGCCGACAGGCCTGACGCTGAATGCGGCCTCCGGTATTGTCTCCGGCACGACTTCGATGACCACCTATAACCAGAATCTTACGATCGGTGTCACTGACGCACGCGGCGTGACAACGACGGCGGTTCTGAATTTGACGATCAACAACACGCTGACGATCACCACGGCGGTCCTCCCCCTCGTCACTCCGGGTCAGAACTATCAGTTCCAGATGCAGGCTGAAGGGGGTACCGCACCCTACACCTGGTCACTTGGAACCGGATCTCCGGCCCTTCCAGGCGGCTTCGGAATCAGTAGCACAGGTTTGATTACCGGCGCTACATCGCTTCAGAACTACAATCAGAACGTCGTTATTCAGGTTACGGACTCGGCGTCGAACGCCGTGACAAAAGCATTCAATCTGCTGATCGGAAGCGCGTCGGGGCTTACGATCGACACCGAGGGCGTCGGTCCTATCACACGCGGTGAACCCTATCAGGGGCTCGTTGCGGTCCATGGACCGGGTGTGGCTCCTTATCAATGGACGGTTACTCCCGATAGCCCTAATGCGTTGCCGACCGGGCTCACCTTCACACCAAGCCAGGCGAACTCCGGAGCCACAGCTATTCTGGCGGGTGAGGTTACCGCCGACCTCCTCAATTACGCAGTAAAGCTTCAGGTTGTCGATTCAAACGGCAATTTTGCTTTCGGTTACCTGTTCCTGAACTCATTCTCGGGACTGGCAATTACGACGACCTCTTTGCCACAGGCCACCGTGGGCGGCAGCTATTCGGTTCAGTTACAGTCCAACAGCAGTGATGGAGCTAACTGGTCGCTCGATCCGTCGTCCAACGCTTTACCGACAGGACTGACGCTCACCGTCTCCGGCGTCCTGTCCGGCGTGCCATCTCAGCAGGGGACAACAAACATCACATTCCGCGTTACCGATGCGGCAGCCGATTACGCGACAGCGGTGCTGCCGCTTGCCGTCGTGCAGTCCACTCTCGCCATTACGTCCTCATCCCTGGCGCAAGCTACCAGCGGCATTGCTTACAACCAATCTCTAACGGCCTCGGGCGGCACAACGCCATACACGTGGATTATTTCGCCGAATTCTTCGAATGGGCTTCCTTCCGGTCTATCGCTCTCAAGCAGCGGCCAGATTACTGGGACTACCCTTGCGTCCGGATTCTCGAAGGCGATCACCTTTCGTGTCACTGATGCAATCGGAGTCTATCGCGAAGCTACCTTCACCTTGAGCGTCGTGGCAGGGCTGACGCTGACTGCCGGACCGGACTATGTGAATGGAACCAACACGAACGTTCTTGGCATCGGCTACACGGCAGTCGAGGATGTAACTTCCATCAGCCCGCGTCCGAACCTCAGTTTCTTTATCGTTGCGACGAACGTCATCTCGCTGTCAGCATCGGGTCTCAGCTTCGGACTGCCTCCGGGTTTCACGGCCAGTGTGGCATCACTCGCGAATGGTACTGCGATGATTGCGTTGTCAGGACCGTTCTATGCATCTTCGGCTGGCAACAATACTCTCAATGTTACCGTGATCGATAGCGGCGTGAGCGTCTCGAAATCTTTCACGTGGGTAGCAGCGCCCCAAGCCAACATACGGATCACTCCGGTTACCGGTTCGATGCCGGTGCTGGTCTCGAATTAAGGAACTCTCATGCCGATTGAAACAATTCGTTATGTCGTCAGCGGCGCAAATCCGCAGACTTCTTCGATACAGGTCACATTCGATGACAACGGGAACGGGAGTGGCACAATCTCGCTCGCGGGCACCAACTCTGGTGTAGATACGATTCAGGCATTCCTCGACGCCTTCAGTCTGTCATCCAACCAGGCCCAGGTGGTTTGGCAGGGAGCCAACGGATCGATCTCGATTTCCCCGATTTTGGGCTACTATGGCGGCACGCAGAGTACGGCGCTGGTCCCAAGCGGGTATACGGCAGCCAACTTCAGCAGCCCGCAGACGTTCAACTCGCTGATGTTCAACACCCACCCGCAGTCACTGCTCCCCGGCGATCCGCATCAGAGCGGCAATCAGGCAAATCCGATGGTGAACAACGCCATCACGGCGTCGGGCTACTACTCGGGTGACGTAGCGGTTAATGGTGATCCCGGAGGTGGCATCCTGCTCTCCCTGGTGGGTCAATTTGTGGTGGCGCAAGCAGGGCAGATCACCTTTCAGGCCTCCGACAATTCGGGTTTTGTCATCGGCGTGCCCGGGGCATCGTTTGTTTCGGGTGTGAACAACTCAAATGGGGTGGCGACCACTCCGATCAAGGGCTATACGGTTCTGGCGGGACGAAACGGTAGCTGGCCCGGGGGCAACGTCGCGACCGACGTTTTCACGCTGAATTTCCCGACACCCGGCGTTTACAACTTCGAAATCTTCTTCGCATCCGGCACGAACGCCGAGCGCGAATTCTGCTTGCTCGCGAACAACGCCGTAATTCCACCCGCGTCCATTGTCTCCGTTCCCCCTGCGCCTGCTCCGGGAACGGGCCAGATGATTTTGACGCCCAACTCTGCTGGTCCGGATATCACCGGCACGACGCAGAGTTTCACGATCCAGATCAGCGGCATACAATTTCAGACTCAGCCTTATTTCCCGGTCTTTCAGGGACAGAGCGCCTATGTGCTGATCAGCAACGACGCGGGTGACAATAACTTCTCCTTCCCGTCGTTGCCCAATGGTGGTTCGGTCGATCCGAACGCGGCGATCGGTAGTGTGTTTTCCCTCTCGGGAGATAATGGCTCGTGGCAGAATCGAATCTCCATTTCATGGAACGGCTCCGGCTACGAGCTTAATTACAACAGCGCTGCGCCGGACAACTACGTTGCTACGACGACCTTGACGATCACCAATGCTGATATCGCGTGGTTCAACCCAAACAACAAGGCATTCGACGTTTTTGGGGTGAGCAGCCAAGGAGGGGGCTCACAGGCCCAGGTGCTTATTTACTGGCTGGTCGATCCGACCATCAGTTCGATCTCTCCCCCGACGCTCAATGCGGACGGCGGCACATACCAGATTGCTGTTACGTTCACGAACCCGTTGCCGCCGATCCAGAACAACACGACTGCGACCTTCACGGCGGGAACTGGCTTCACGATCAATTCAAGCACACCGAACTTTGACGCAAATGGATGGCTGCTCGGGTTCACGGTTACCGTTACCACAGATATTTCGGCGACGGATGTTACGACCGCCCTGTGGATAACCGTCAGTGGAGAGATCACCTATTTTTCGGGTAGTTCCTTGGTGACGCAGGATGTTACTTATATCAATAATCGCTCGTTTTCCACGACTCTGACTTCGCGGCCAACGGGTGGCTCCGGAACTGGTATCACCCCGGTTCCGGCCAGGTAAAATGTATGGCGACATCCTATGCCAATGTAGGGCCTCCATTCAATTTTCTCGGTAACTTCTCCGAGTCACAGAAGAATGCGCTCTCCGACTGGGTGACGGAAAGGACCGCCAACTTTCCGGCGATACAGCTTCACCACCAGGTACGCGCTCAACAGCTTCGCAAGACCGCAGGTCTACTGGAGCATTACTATGCGACCGCCAACATCGAATCCTTGACGCCAACTTTCCAAAAAGAACCCTGGCAGCCGGGTCCTTATGGGCATTTCGCCTACGGCTACCGCATCGACCATACGCCCGCTCAAGTAATGGTCGAAGTCAAGAAGAACTTCCGTTATCAGATGGAGCGTCAGGACGAAGCCGTCTTTCACATGAACCACCTGCGTAACCAGATTGAGGTGCAGGAGGATAAGGCCCAGTACAGTTACGAGGGTCCGGGAACGGTTCGGGCGCTGATGGCGCAAATAGAAACCTTATTCTCGCTCCCAGAGTTCCAAGCCGCGCTTGTGCATGATATTTCAAGCACATACAAGGGGCAGCCATATTTTAGAGTCAATCAACTCGACCCGCCAACACAGTGGGAGCTTGAGCAGCACAATCACGGGCAGCCCGGCTCGCCGATCGTTCTCAAGGGATAGCGCTTTTGTGACACTTGAATACCATCTTCTTTACTGAGCGCCTTATTGGACGACTCACCTGAAGAGGTCCTTGTGAGCTTCGACTACTCTCGAAATTCCCGTCCCTGCGGGCACGAAAGCATCCTGGAGCGTTATGTCCTGGATGCATTCGATTTCCGGACCCTCCATTATGTCGGTGACCCCTCCCTGAACATGAGAGCGCCAATCAATGGCGCAGCACTTGTGCAGGTATGGATCGAGGGTGTTTTATGCCCGCCGACTCATCCGCAATTCGGTTATTCGGTTGTGCCCGATCCTTCGCGCGTCCAGGAAGGCTACACCTTCTCGAAGATACTTTTCAATAAGCAGGTACGCCTGACCCAACCTATCATCGAGGTCAGCTATATCACGCGCCAGGGTTTCTGCCTCCAGTGCGCCGGAACTGGAACCATAAACGATTGGGAGATTTCGACCTCCGGTTCCCTGGTGCATACGCATGGCGTTCAGAAGCTGGGTCAGCAGTCGCTCAAATACATCCTCACATCGAAGAACCCGTTCAGCCCCAACCTGATTTGCAACCTCAAAACTTACCTCTACAAGAAGCTCACCTCCGGCACGCAGAACATCGCCGCCTCGGTCACCAACGCGCTCCAGAACTATCAGGGTATTCAGAGTGCTCAAAAAACGGTACAGACCCTAACCCCCAACGAGGTCCTGCGCGACATCCAGTCGGTGTCGGTCAAACAGGACCCCAATAATCCGCTTTTGATCTACGTATCCGTTGTATTGATGGCCTACGGAGTTGCGGAGCCTATTCCGCTCAATGTAGCACTTCAGGCATCGGCGAGTTAACGACTTATGGCGACTCCTACGATCGGACTTTCAGCACTCACGATGGTGGCCCCGGCGATCCCGACCGGCGTCCAGACCGTCTCGGTAGACTCATCCGTTCTTCCATTGATTATCAACGCCGATACGAACACGATCGCGATCGACATCCTGATCGGCACCACCACGCTGACTTTGACGAGCCCCGTTG
>Ga0335072_10003442_pt1 | contig 23872 bp, 20 predicted proteins | sample Lox_Sample_21_FD_206725 | JGI IMG/M metagenome (GOLD analysis project Ga0335072, IMG submission 206725) | Soil microbial communities from Loxahatchee National Wildlife Refuge, Florida, United States - Lox_Sample_2.1 | ecosystem: Environmental > Terrestrial > Soil > Wetlands | place: USA... | reverse complement strand
TGATACACCGGCGGATACCACGGACGGCCGGGATAGCCGCAATGGCGGTCAGCGGGGACCTGGATCACGTCAAAGTTGATATCCATGCCCGCCGGCCGGGCCTGGCGCACGGCCACGGCCATGCGGAGCTCGACCGGCTCCGCGCCGAACTGGAGCAGCTGATCGGCAGACCGGTCCAGCTGAACATACTGGAGGCACGCCCGGAGAAGGGGCGGAAGGAAATACAACTAGGACCTCAGGCGACGCCCGGCCGCACCTCGGTCCTGTAGCGCTGTCGCACCTGCACGACAACGTGCTGCCGGCAGACCTTTCGAACAGCACCGCCACCGGCACGCCGGACTGAGCTGCCCAGACCACCCAAAGCGTGCGCCGCGGCGGGCAGGAGATTAGTTATATGCTATATAATTATTCTCATGTCTATAACTAACTTGCGGCCGGAGCTCAGCGCGCCGCCGGACTCTGCCAGACGAGTACTCCTGATCGGCGCATCTCGGGGCTTGGGCCTCGCACTGGCTCAGCAGTGGGTACGGGACGGTCGGCAGGTCACCGCGACTGTTCGGGGCTCAGCCCGGACCCACCTGCATGACCTTGCCGGCACCTGCAACGGACAGATCCAGATCGAGACCGTCGACGTCACCGAGCCCGCCCAGATCGCGGCGCTCCGCACTCGTCTGACGGACCGGACGTTCGATCTGCTGTTCGTGAACGCCGGCATAACGAATCAGCCCGAGGGCACGGTGGCGGAGACCTCGACCGATGAGTTCAACCGTGTGATGGTCACCAACGCGCTTGGCCCGCTGCGCATCGTAGAGGCGCTCCAGGACCATGTCGAGCCTGCGGGCACTATCGCGGTGATGTCCTCAGGCCAGGGCAGCGTAACGAACAATGTCAGCGGCGGCCACGAGGTGTACCGAGGCAGCAAGGCAGCGCTCAACACGTTCATGCGCAGCTATGCCGCACGGCACAGCGGCGAACGCCGGACCCTTGTCCTCATGGCTCCTGGCTGGGTCCGAACCGAGCTGGGAGGCCCGAACGCCCGGCTCGGTATCGACGACAGCATCCCGAACGTGGTCAGGACGCTCGACGCCCTCCGAGGCGAACGCGGTCTGCATTACGTCGACTACCTCGGCCGGACTGTGCCGTGGTAAGCGAGGAGCCACAGCAAGCCTGGGCCCTCATGCGAGAGTTCGTCGAGGCCCACAACCGCCGCGGCGAACTCGCCGGGGCGCTCGGATTTCGCCTCGGCGGAGGCCGCGGCAAGATCCTCTTTCAGCTCCAAGACCGGCCGATGACCCTCAGCGAACTCGCGGACACCAACAACCTCGACGCCCCTTACGTAACTCTCATCGTCGACAAACTCGAAGCCCACGGCCTCGTAGAACGCCAACCGCATCCGGACGACCGGCGCCGCAAGCTGGTGACGCTCACGACTGCCGGTCACAGCGCCATCGCTACCGCCAACGCCATCCTGCTGCGCCCGCCCCCGGCCATCAGTACTCTCCATGCTGACGATCTCAGGCAACTCACCGAGCTGCTCACACGCATCCTCGACGCAGACAAAACCAAGCACAGCTAGTCGGCCGTGCCGAACTCTGTCAGGCGTCCCGGAGGCGCAGGAGTGCTCCCGCGACCAGCAGCGCGGCAGCAGCCCACGCGGCCAGCACGCCGAGGCCGGCCCACGGGCTGATGATCAGCTTGTGCACCCCGGTGGTGGTCAGGATGGCCATGCCCGCGTTCGTCGGCGCATACCGCTCGACCCAGTGCTGCCAGGTTCGCTCGGTGCCCAGGAACAGGGCGATGACCGGCGGGACGTACAGCATCCCGAGCACCGCGCCAGTAGCGGCGGCCGAGTCACGGACGATCGTGGCGATGCCGAGGCTGAGCAATCCCACGAGTGCGAGGTAGAGCACCGAGCCCGTGGCCGCCCGGACCGTTGGCCCGTAGGCCAGCGACACGACGGCGAAACTGTGCGCGGCGGTGATGCCGTTGCCGCTCAGGATCAGCCGCCCGGCTGCGAGGCTCCCGGCTACCGCGACCACTGCGGCCGGGAGTACCAGGCCGGTCAGCACTGTGGCCTTGGCGGCCAGCACCATCCACCGCCGGGGCATCGCGGTGAAGGTCGTCCGGATCATGCCGGTGCTGTACTCGCCGCTGATCACCAGCACGGCCATGACCGCAACCACCGCCTGGCCGGGCTGGATGCCGGTCAGGCTCACTTTCGTGGGATCGATCGCGCATCGGGTGCCGGCGCCGCACCTGGTGGCCGCCTCGGTCGCGGCCCCGACAGAGACTGTCAATACGCAGATCGCGGCTAGGATCCACCCGGTGCCGGGCAGGGTCCGCAGCTTGGTCCACTCGGCCCGCAATGCGTCTGACAGTCCAGCCAAGGCGCCCTCGGCCCGGGCGGTCCCGCCGCGGCGTGGCAGGCCATGCCGTGCGATGGTCATGGTCTGGCTCACGCCGCACCTCCCGCGTCCCGGCGGCGGAGCAGGTAGGCCGCCAGGCCGAGGGCGAGCGCAGCGTAGGCGCACAGCACGGCGAAGCCGGACCACGGCGCGAGCGGGAAGTAGTCGGGTGGCGCGTAGTGGCCGACGACCTGCTGGTACTGCGGCACGCTTTGCTCGATAGCAAACCCAGCCGCTGGGGTTACCCGCAGTATCCACTCAGACGCGCTGGCTGGCAGCACCCCGCTGACGCCGAGGATGTACGGAAGCACGATCGCCACGATGACCGCCGCGACGGCGGCGACGCTGCGGCGCAGTGCCGTGCCGATGGAGAGCGCCAGGACCGACGCCACCGCGAGCATCGCACCGGTACCGAGGATGACCCGGGCCTCGGTCAGCCAGCCGACCGGGAGCACGTACGTCCCGCTGTCACGCGAGATGCGGCTGCCGACGATTGCAGCCAGCGCGACGGCGGCCGTCCCGAGAAGGAACGTGAGCAGGCCGATCACTACCGCCTTGGCGGCCAGCAGCCGGCCACGCCGGGGGCTGGCGGCCAGCGTGGTGGCGATGAGGCCGCGCCGGTACTCCACGGTGATGAACATCGCCGCGATGACGATCATGATGAGCATCCCGATGAAGACTCCGAGCAGATGGTCGGCGAAAGTCCCGGTGACGTAGCTGCTGTTGACCCCCGCTGCGATGACAGGCCCGATGTCCCCGGAGCCAGTCACCGTGAACCTGCCGCCGGCCTGCCGGAACCCGATACCGGGCGGCGGCTGCGGTCCATTGACGCTCCCTACTTGCTGGCCGGCCCACCGGCCGCCGGGCGCGCCTCCGCGCAGGTCAACATGATCGAAGGTGCCGGTCGCCCCGCTGGCGTTCAGCCCGCCGCCGGACTCGGCGTAGGACGGGAGGTTCGGCACGAAGTTCAGCGGCGAGGTGGCGAACATGCCCGCTCGCACAGTGCCGGTCAGCCCGGCTAGGCGCGCAGTGCCGACCTCGGTCCAGTGCGTGCCGTCGGCCGAATCGTATCCGGTGATCACGTCACCCGACCGGGTCAGGCGCAGCCAGCGCGGGGACGCCGCAGACACCGACCCGGGCAGGCCGGCGATGTCACCGGTGTAGTCATACTGCATGCGCACGCCGTGGCTGCCGGTGACCATCATCGCGGCGTAGGCCGATCCGGGCCGGGTGCTGCCGGTGATGATGATCCCCGCCTTGGCCCACGGCACAAGGCCTCGGCGCACGGGGTTCTGCGGGCCGCTCGCCGGGGAGATGAAACCGCCGGTGTGGTCGGTGACGCCGGTTAGCGACGTCACCCGGACGGTGATGCTCCCGTCACCGGCCAGCGGCTGGGCCGCGAGGTAGTAGGTGTCGTTGACCGCCTCGCCCCCTGGGCCGGTCGGAACGCCCGAGAAGCACGCGGTGCCGCAATGCTGGTCACCGCGGGGCACGAGCAGCCCGACCACATCAATCAGCAAGGCTGCAATCAGCACGGCAATCACCCAGCCGCGCAGGGTGCGGAACTTGGTCCACTCGGCATGCAGCAACTGCGTGAAGCCGTCCCGGCCGGCCTGCTGAGTCGGGCGGTACGGAGTGATGGTCGCGGTCACCGGACTGCCTCCCCGGCAGGCTGAGCGCGGAACTCGACCGCGTCCCTCGTCAGTTCCATGTAGGCCTCCTCCAGGCTGGCCCGGTGTGCCGAGATCTCCGAGAATCCGATCCCGGACTCCGTCAGTCGCGCGACAACCTGCTCAGCGGCCAGGCCAGATACCGCAAGCGTGTCCCGGCCGGTGGCGGCGACGGTGGCCCCCGCATGAGTCAGCACCGTCATCGCCTCCGGCCGCGATGCGGTCCGCAGCGTCAGCCGGTCGCCGGACGCGGCCGCTATCAGCTCGGCCACGCTGGTGTCGGCGATTACCTGGCCGCGGCCGGCGACGACCAGGTGATCGGCGCAGTCCTCCAGCTCGCTCATCAGGTGACTGGACACCAGCACGGCCCGGCCCTCGGCGGCCAGCGAACGCAGGTAACCCCGCATCCAGACAATGCCTTCGGGGTCCATGCCGTTGAACGGCTCGTCGAACATCAGCACGGGCGGATCGCCCAGCATGGCGGCCGCAATGCCCAGCCGCTGCCGCATGCCGAGGGAGAAGCCGCCGGCCTTGCGCCGTGCGGCCGAGGTCAGGCCGGTCAGCTCGATCACCTCATCGACCCGCCTGCTGCCGAGGCCCTGGGAGTGAGCCAGCCACAGCAGGTGGTTACGGGCCGTGCGGCCCGGCTGAAGGGCCGCGGCGTCCAGCATGGCGCCGATGTGGCTGAGCGGGCGCCGCAGCTTCGAGTAGGGCTGGCCGCCGATGAGCGCGCTGCCCTGGTCGGGCGCGTCCAGGCCGAGGACGACCCGCATGGTGGTTGATTTCCCGGCGCCGTTCGGTCCAACAAACCCCGTGACCTGACCCGGCTGGACGATGAACGACATGCCGTCCAGCGCGAGCGTGGAGCCGAACCGCTTGCGCAGGCCGGTAACTTCGATAGTTGCTTCCATGCGGTCAACGCTAGGGATTTGGCTGGCTCCGGGCGTCCCGCCGCGGAGCCGTCTTTGGCCTGGCTGGCAACGGGGACGCAGGCGGGCGTTTATCCCCCGTGCGGGGGATATCAGGATGCGCGTCCGGAGGGACGCCCGGACCGGCCGGGTGCGGCGACAATAGCAAGCGTGGGCCTAGTAGCACGCGGGAGCGACAGCCTGGCCGCCACGGCACGGCGCGTCGCCGCCAAGCGACGGGCGGACATAGTGAGGCGCGCCGCCGCCGATCGCCGTGCGCCCATGGTGGTCGCAGTACTTCTCGCTGTGCTCGCCGCTGGCCAGGCCATCGCAGCCGCGGTGAGCCAGAGCCCGAGCAGTTCGAGCGGCCCGCTGGCAGACGTGGCTGCCTCCGGCTGGCTGCTCGCCTCGTTTGTGGTCCTGCTCCCGAGCCTGGCCGCAACCTTGCCGCTCGGATTTTTCTGGGAGCGGCCTGCGGTCGCCGCGACCGCGATCTGCGCGGCCAACCTGGTATCACTCGGTGTCTTCCGGCTGCTCACAATCGCTGGCCTGCTCGCCCAAGTCATCGTTTTGCACCGGCTCGGCCACCGCGGTCCGCAGCTGCTGGCCGCCGGGCTCACCCTCCCGTTCCTCGTCCTCGCTCTGGTCGCTCCGGCAGGTCACCTCACCGGGCCGGCCTCAGGTGCGACCGTGCTGGCCATCCTTGCGGCGAGTCTTGGCCCGCTGGCCGCTTTCGCCGGAGCAATGCTCCAGACCCGAAGCATGGCGGCTGCGCAGGCCAGCACCTCAGAGGCCTTCGCTGGCACCCTGCTCGAGAACACTGCCCGCGGCGAACGGGCCCGCATCTCCCGCGAACTGCATGACGTGGTCGCGCACCATGTCTCCATGATCGCGGTGCAGGCCGAGACGGCCAGGCTCGCCACCCCGGGAATGCCCGTCGCGGGAGCGCGGCAGCTATCCGCGATCGGCGACACGGCCAGGGCAGCGCTGACCGAGATGCGACGGCTGCTCGGGGTGCTGCGCGAGGACAGCGGCGCGGAGAGCGCCGACCGCCAGCCCCAGCCGGGCCTCGCCCATCTGAACGAACTCCTCGACGAGGTCAGGGACGTGTCGGGAATCGGAGCCAGGCTCATCGTCAGCGGCTGGCTGACGACCCTGGATCCCGGCGTCGAACTGGCTGCCTACCGCATCGTGCAGGAGGCGCTGACCAACGCACGGCGGCATGCTCCCGGCGCGGCGGTCGATGTGGAGCTGCAGTTCGCCGACGACTCGCTGCACGTCAGGATCCGAGACAACGGTCCCGGCCCCGCCACTCAACGGGGCCTGTCCGCGCTCGGGCACGGCCTGCTCGGCATGCGGGAACGTGCGGCCGCTGTGGGCGGCGAGTTCCGCGCGGGCGCGGCTCCCGGCGGGGGCTTCCTGGTCCAGGCCACGCTGCCGGCCAAGGCGGAGGCTGCGCAGTGACCGGGCTCGTTCCCGCCATAAGGATCGTGGTGGCCGACGACCACGAAGTAGTGCGCGCTGGTTTCGCCGCGCTGCTGGAAACTCAGCCGGACTTCACCGTGGTCGGCACGGCGTCGGATGGCGCGGAGGCGGTGAAGATCAGCCGCGAGCTGCGGCCGGACGTCGTCCTCATGGACGTCCGGATGCCCGGCACCGACGGCATCGAGGCGACCAGGCAGCTGGCCGGCGGCGCTGACGGGCCGCACGTCATCATTCTCACCACCTTCGACCTGGACGAGTACGTCTACGACGCGCTCTGTGCCGGCGCCAGCGGGTTCCTGCTCAAGGACGTGACGGGCGAGCGGCTCTTCGACGCCGTGCGCGTCGTGGCAGCCGGCGAGGCCCTGCTGGCCCCGGCTGTCACCCGGCGGCTGATCAGCGAGTTCGCCAGGCTTCGGCCGACTGCGCCGGCTCCGCCGCCGGCCGTGGCCGAGCTAACTCCGCGGGAGACCGAGGTGCTCCGGCTGCTCGCCGAGGGGCTGTCGAACCCGGAGATCGCAGACCGCCTCGTGATCACCGAGGAGACGGTCAAGACGCACGTCAGCCGGGTCCTGCACAAGCTCGCGCTGCGCGATCGCGCGCAAGCGGTGGTGCTCGCCTACGAATCGGGCCTGGTCCGCCCCGGCTCCAGCGACCAGCCGCGGTGACCGCCCAGTCGTGCTCGGCGCGCCCGCTCGAACGGGGCCTTGCGATCGTGGATTGGCGGGCGGTTAGGCGTAGGACTGCACGTTGACGACCTGACCACCCGAAATGGCCGACTGGTGTGCCGCAAAGCCGGCCGCTGTCCAGTTGGCGGCCACCACGGCGTCCAGCGTGGGGCGGCGCCGCTCGACGACGCTGCGAACGAACTCGTGCACGAGCCGAGGAACCGCTCCGTCGTAAAGCTGGGGCAGGCTCCGCAGCGGAGCCGGCATGGTGTGGGAGAGATCAGGCGGCCGATAGGGTTCTGCCAGAACCGGGCGTCCGCGGCCGCCTGGAGCCATTTCTCCCCATGTGTAGAACAGCCCATGCTCTTGGGCGGTCCGGCCCCAATCCAGCCCGTGCCGCGTACCCCAGAGTGAGAACGATTCCACACTCGCGCGGGTGGTTTGGAACATGGATCGTGTGACCTCGATCGCAGCGTCCGAACCGGCGAGCTCGTACAAGCCGATTTCAGTAGGAAACGGATTGCCCCAGCGCGAGGCCATGTCCGCGGTCATGCGTCCCGCTCCCAGCGCGCGAACCGTCGTGACTTGAGTTCTCAATACAGCCAGCAACGGCGCGAGGGCGTGCGTCGAGTACCAGAGGGGAGGCAGCCCGACCCAGTAGCCGGGCCACCCGGACATATCTTGATGATGTTCGCCCCGACCGAACACGACGTCACCGAACACGCCAGAGTCAACCAGCTGCTGTAGGTGGATGACAGCATCGGTGTAGGCACCGGTCTCCATCATCATGTAGTTCTTGCCAGTGAGTTTCTGCAGTCGCACGATCTCGCCTAGATCGGCGATGTCCAACGAGGGCAGCACAGCTACCGCGCAATGCTTGCCGGCATTCATCGTCGCGATCGTCTGTTCCGCATGCAGCGGGAGTGGAGTCAGCAGGTGCACAGCGTCGATCGTGTCGTCATCGAGAACGGTCCGCAGTTCTAGGTGGCGTTCGTCGATCCCCACTGCTTCTCCGACGCGATCGAGCACATCCGCCGACCGTTCGCACAGCACAACCCGGCCGACGTCCGGATGGGCGAGGTAGTGGGGAACCCATCGCGCACCGAAGTTGAGGCCGACGATGGCGACGCTGATCCCGCCTCTCATGCGACCAGCTTGCTGGTGCCCGGCGTCACCGTGAACTGCTCGAGTAGCGCGTCCACCAGCGCTCGGTTGGAGTCGATCGTGCGTCCCGCATTATGAGGTGTGTGTACGACGTTGTGACGGCCCAGCAGCGGATCGTCGAGTGGAACCGGCTCGACGTCGAAAACATCGGCGGCCAGGGCAATCTCATCAGCGAGTACCCGGCGGCGCACTGCGGGCATGTGAACCACGCGCGCGCGGGTGACAAGAACGAGAAGAGACCCTCGTGGCATGGAGTCGATCAGCTCCTGCGTGACGAAGCCTTCGGTACCTGTGACGAGTGGCAGCATCGGAGCGACGATCTCGGCATCAGTGATGAGTTCAGCGAGCCTGAGAACCCTCCGCGTGCCCGAGCGGTGGAAGACGGGATCAGGTGCACTGGCCGACCAAGCTGCAACATCTGCGCCGAGCGAGGCGCAGAACGACGCGTAGCGAGCCCCGATATTGCCCATGCCGATGACGCGCACGCGCTTCCCGGACACGGTTCCGGACACGAATGCGCCGTCATCGCCGAACTGCCCTGCCCGCGCCCCCGGTCGCCCCATCCCTTCGGGCGGCAGGTACGACCATGTGTCCTGCGAATCGATCATGGCACGCGCGGTCTGGGGAATGCGCCGCAAGGCCCCGATCGTTAAGCCGAGCGCAAACTCGGCAACAGACTGCCCCCAGTACCCCTCATTTCGAGGAGCATAAACGTCCACGCCATGATCGCTCAGGGCCGCGCGCATCGCGTCACCGGGAGGCTCGAGCGTCGCCAGCTCGCGCAGGCGTGGCAGGTTGGCGAGGTCGAGCACGATGTCGATGTCGAGTGTCAGCAGAAGCAACCGCTCGGTGGCCAGTGGTAGCTCCAGGTCTGCCAGCGGTGTACGGTCGCCTGGGGCTATCCGGATGAAGCGCAGCGCCGGTCCGGCCCATCGATGCGTCGCATGGTCAGCGCTGAAAGACCACCAACGCTCAAACGGCTCATTGACCACAATGACATCGGTCACCGTGCTCACCCTTCCACTGGTCACCAGAGTCCGCGCTGGATGGCGCCCCAGGGCAAGGTTGCCATTGCGCCTGCCTGTCCTAACTCGCCTGGGACTCATCGCGGGTCGCGGTGCCACCGTCAAGCAGCTTGTCGGCCAGGTCGCTCAGCCGGACTCCCTCAAGCGCGGGCACGCAGATGCCACGAAGTACCTCCACCCGTGATGCCCACGCCGCGGGCAGTTGCTCCGCGCCGGCCAGGGCCCCCGTGATCGCGCCTACCAGTGCCGGCACGCTGTCCGCCTGCTTGGCGATAGTTGCCGCCGCGGGGATCGCGACCTGGGGGTCTCCATCAGCGGCCAGCGCTAGCGCATAGGCGCTAGCGAGCGTTTCCGGAGCGACCGTGCCGAAGCTGTAGCTCGAGTTCGCCACGTTGTCGCTCAACTCGGCGGCGACGTCGAACGCGCTTGCTGCCGCGCCGGCAAGTTCCAGAGCATGGCTGACCTGCCGGGATAGCCAGGAGTCGGCGGGGATCAGCCGATGGCCCGCCTCGATCGCGTCGCGCAGGCCGGAGCCGGCCACGGCCGCTGAAATGGTCGCGGCCATCGCCTCAGCCGCCCATACCCCGTCCGCGGCATGCGTGATCTCGGCCAGGTTCCGGGCGACCACCGCAGCGGATGCCGGCGCACCCGCGAAGCAGATGCCGACAGCGACGGCTCTTGCCGCGGCTCCGTCATCGAAATGGGCCGGGTTGTCATTGCCGGTGTATGGCGGGCGCAGTCCGCGGCGCGCATTCGTGATCGACGCCCGCTCGGCGATGCCGGACCAGATGCCATCGGCTGGCTCCACGACATGCCTCTGCCAGCCGGCAAACAGGGCGTCGGTGCTGTAGTCACCGGCGCACTCCAGCAGGATGATCGCGGTCAGGGCGGCGAACTCGCCGTCGTCGGTGGCGCCGACGTGGAGCGCCTCGGGCAGGGCCGACGAGGTGGGCAACACGAAGCGCAGGACCTGCTGTTGGTCCAGGCCAGCCGAGAGCCGCCACAGGGCGCCGCGCCGCTTGCCCAGCCGGACGGTCCGGTGGTACAGCGCAGGGAAGCCGGCCGCATCGCCCACTGCCAGGCCCAGCAGTGCCCCGCGGGCCCGGTCTCGTGTTGACGTGCCAGTCACTATGCTCCCCTTTCGCTCGAGTTCGCCGCGAGGCTGTCATGCAACTCTCGGGCCAGGTCAGTGAGGTGGATGCCAGCCGTGGCCTGGATGCACTGGCCGCGCACGACGTTGATCCGGTCGCGCCAGCGCTCTGGCACCGACTGCGCGCCGTGCAGGGCACCGGCCATGGACCCGGCCATGGCGGCGATGGTGTCGGCATCGCGGCCGATGTTCACGCCGCCGAGCACGGAGCCGACGTAGTCGCCGCGCGCGGCCGCGAACAGGCCGAAGGCCAGCGCGGTGGCTTCGGGGGCTACGTCAGCCCAGGGGTAGCAGAAGATCGAGATCGACTCGTACAGATCGTCGACCGCGCGGCTGAGGCTGGTCGCGCTGGAGCCGAGGTCGATCGCCGACTTGATGGTGCGAGCCGACCACGAGTCGGCGGGCACGGCATCCAGCCCGGCCTTGACGACCGCTTCCCATGAGCCGGAGACCAGGGCGACCGCCACTCCGGCGGCCACGGCCTGCGCGCAGTAGATGCCGTCGCGGGCGTGCGACACCTGGGCATCGATCGCGGCCAGCCGGGCTGCCTCGGCCGGGTCGCCGGCGCAGAAGACCCCGACCGGGCCGATCCGCATGGCGCTGCCGTCGCTCCACATCTCGTGGTTGTCGCTGCCCGTCTGCGGCGCGACCAGCCCGGCCCGCAGGTTGTGGATGGCGTCCATCTCGCTGAACCCGCCGCGGTTGAAGCCGCCCTGCTGCCCGGCCAGTGTGTCCCGCCAGATGGCGGTCACGTCGTCCAGCGTCAGGTCGTGGCCGTACCGCAACAGCGTCTGCGCAGTGAGGACGGCGTACTCGGTGTCGTCCGTGCCGGCCGGATCGTCGCTTACGAAGTCGGCCACCCAGCCGTACTTGCCGGTGATTTCCTGCCGGGTCATTCCCTCAGTCGGGGCGCCGAGCGCATCGCCCACTGCCTGGCCGATGATCGCCCCGTAGACCCTGTCGTACTCCACTACCGCGGCCACGCCGCTCCTTTCTTGATACTGTCCGTCGGTGCCATCGAGCGTCGCGGCCTAGTCACCGCCGAGGCCACCGGTGGCTATCCCGGCGATGAAGTGCCGCTGCAAGGCCAGGAACAGGCCTAGCATCGGCAGGAGCATGATGATTCCGGCCGCGGATATCAGCGAGTCGTTCTGGCTGTAGCCCTGCTGGAACGAGTAGAGCGCCACAGAGACCGGCTGCAGGTTGGTGCTCTGCAGGAACGTGATCCCGATCAGGAACTCGTTCCATGCCGATAGCCCGGCGATGAGCGCGACAGTCAGGAAACCGGGTGCGACGAGCCGGAGAGTCACGCGCCACAGCACCCGCAGTTCGCTGGCGCCGTCGATCCGGGCGGCCTCCTCATAGTCTCGCGGCAGCGAAACCATGAAGCTGCGCAGCAGCAGGGTCGCGAACGGCGAGAAAAGAGCGCAGTAAATAATGATGACGCCCGGCAGCGAGTTGTACAGGCGCAGGTGGGACCAGAGATAGAACAGTGGCACCAGGAAGAGCTGGATGGGCAGCGCCGAGACGCCGACCAGGTAGATGATCACCCCGTTGCCGCCCGGCAGGTCCAGCCGGGCCATGGCGTAGGCAGCCAGGCCCGCGATAATGCAGACGCCGACGATCGTCCCGCCAGCGAGGATGGCGCTGTTGCGCATGCCGGTGCCGATGTTGCCCTGGGACCATGCCGCAGAGAAGTTGCTCCACAGCACGTGATGGGGAAAGCCGAGCGGATTTGCAGCTAGTTCCTGCTCAGACTTCAGCGCGGCGAACAGGACAACCACCAGCGGGGCGATCGCGTAGATGGCGAGCCCGGCCAGAACCAGGTAGAAGACCGCGCGGCTGAGCCGCCTGGCCTGCAAGGCCCGCGGGACATAGTGGCGGCTGGCGGTACGCTCCGGCCTCCCGAGGCTGGCGGCCAGGCTCATATGTTCCACCCCCGGCGACGAATTCGCGTGTAGATGATGACCACGATGATGGCAAGCACGCCCAGGAACAGCCCCATAGCGGAGGCGTAGCCCGCGGCCTGGTCGCTGAAGGCCTCGGTGTACATCAGCGTTCCGACCACCTGGGTCGCATTGTTCGGACCTCCCTGAGTGATGATGTAGATGTAGTCGAAGACCAGGAATGACCAGATGATGGTCATGAGCGCGAGAAACATGAGCACGGGCCGGATCGACGGCAGCGTGATGTGCCAGAACTGTCCCCAGGTGCGGGCGCCGTCGATCTGCGCTGCCTCATAGAGCATTGGGTTTGTTCCCTGCATGGCTGCCAGGAACATGACCACGAGGAATCCCCACCACTGCCAGTTATTGACGAACGCGACCGACGGCAGCGCCAGTTTCTGGTTCCCGAAGAAACTCACATTCGCCAGGAACCCGATGGCTGACCCGATCCCCCCGTTGGGGTTCAGAAGGTTTTCCCAGATGATCGAACTGACCACCGTCGCCATGACGTACGGGATGAAGTAAAGCGTCCGGAACAATGCCCGGAACCGGGTAATCCTCGACAGCATGAAGGCGCCGGCCAGTCCCATCGCCATAGGCACGATGAGAAAGAAGATGGTCCACAGGACATTGTGGAGGCAGGCCTGCCAGAACTCACCGGAGGTGAACATCATCCGGAAGTTGGCGAACCCGGTGAACTTGGCGCTGCCGTAGCCGGTCCAGTTGGTGAATGCGTAATACACGGCCTCGAGCGACGGCACGACGATCACTAGCAGGTTCACGGCAAGGAGCGGGACCATGAATACCCAGGACCGCAGCCAGCGCCATCGGTGCTTGCCGGGGACCGGGACGCCATCCGCTGCCTTCGCGTCCTGCCCGCGGCGCGCGGGGGCATCTACTAGCCGGAACGTCACAGTTATGCGCCTCCCGTTGCGCACGGCCGGCGGGGTGAGCCGGCGGCCGCCACCTGCTGCTGGTGAGCGGCCGCCGTCGCCAGGATCGTCACAGCGCTGCGTAGGCTCGCGGCTTGAACAGCGGCGGAACCCGCCCCTCGGCCAGTTCGGCCTTGAACACCGTCTCCAGGCCCGCGCAGTAGGCTGCGGGCGTCGACGAGCCGGTGATGACGCCGTCCATGGAGTCGATGATGTAGGTGTCGGATTTGGGCGGCCAGAACGTCCAGGTCGTGTAGCCGATGTTGCCCGCCTTGCTGTTGACGGCCATCTCGTCGTAGCAGCGCGAGTAGTTGGGGTTGGTCCCTGGCACCCAATCGGACGTGGTCAGGGTGATGGGCGGCGGCTCGAAGCCGAACTCCTTGAGGCCGACGACAGCCGCGTGCTTGTTGGCCAGATACCAGCCCAGGAACTTCGCCACGGCGTCGGGGTCCTTGGCCTGCGCGTTGATGGAGTAGGTGCCACCGATCGACAGCTCGTTGACGACGGGCGGGATGTCGCTGCGCATCTGCGGAACGTTCATCCAGCTCCAGGTGGCGTCGTTGTGCGCCTTGGCGCCGAAGTAGAGGGGCAGGCTGCCGAACTCCCAGGTTCCTGACCAGTAGGTCAAGGCCTTGCCGCTGGCCAGGTTGGTGTAGCAGGTGGCGAACTGCGTGGTGAAGTAGTCCTGGCTGGACACGCCGATCCAGCCCTGCCGGAACCACTTCTGCAGAATCTGCAGCGGCTCCACGAAGACTGGGTCGGTCCACGGGATCTGGCCGGTCAACGCCTGGTAGAGGGCGTCGGGGCCGCTGTAGTGGTTCCAGAACATGGTGACGAACCACTCGTTGACGCCGCGCCAGCCAGCGTTGCCTGAGGTAATCGGCTGGATGCCCTTGCCGTGTGCCTCTTCGAACAGCGCTTCGGTCTCGTCGAGCGTGGTCGGCGCTTTCCAGTTGTACTTATCGAACGTGGCCGGGTTGTAGTAGACCAGCATGGTCTCGTAGGCGTTCGGGATCGACCAGAGCTTGCCCTTGTAGGTCGAGGCGTTGAAGGCCCAGGGCAGCAGGATGTCGCGCCAGCCGTACTTCTCGGCGTAGCCGTCGAGCGGCAGGATCTGCTTGGCCTCGGCCAGCGGCACGACAGTGCTGGAGCCGTCCTCACCCAGGATGTCCGGCCCGGCGCCCGCTTCGACGGCCGTCTGCTGCAGCTGCGCCAGGGTGTTCACCGGCTTGAGCGTGACCTGCAGCGGCGTCTTGGGATACGCCTTGTTCCACGGGTTGGTGATCGTGTCGTTAAAGTACGTCGCCTGCTGCGACTCGGTGAACGCCGTCCACAGGGTGATGTCGCTGCCGGAGTTGGAGCCGCCGGCACTGCTGCCGCAGGCGGCGATGCCCGCGCTGGCGGCCACCAGGCCGGCGGCGCCGAGGAACGAGCGCCGGTTGAGAACCAGCGGCGATCTTGGATCAGTCATAATCGGTCACGCTCCTGCTGTGCAGTGCCTGGCGGCGCGGATGAGTTAGCTAGTTCCCAGCTCGGGGGCGGCCGGTCGGATCACGACGCGTCCGCAGTGGCGAGCGCCGCCGTCCGGCTGGCTAGCTCGCTGATGGTTACGCCGTCAAAGCCGAAGACGGCGCTGTGCAGGGTGTCGCGCAGCGGATCGGTCCAGCTGCCCGGGATGGCCTTGGTGCCGTGCAGCGCCCCGAAGACCGAGCCCGCCGTGGCGCCGTCGCAGTCGGTGTCGAGCGACGACTCGACCGCCAGGCCGATGGTGCGGCTGAAGTCGCCATCACCCCACAGCAGTGCGGCTGAGACCACCTCGGCGTTATTGATGGTGTGGACCCAGCTGTAGCCGGGCAGCCGAAGGTCCATCGCCTCCATGGCCTGCTCCCAGGAGCGGCCGGCCGCATGCTCGTCGAGCACGGCGCGCAGCGAGGCGGCGAGCCGGGAGCGGGCGGGCACCACGAGCAGCGCCTGCTCGAGCGCCTCCCTAGCGTCCGACGAGGTGAACGCGGCGGCGATCAGCGCCGCCGCCCACATCTCGCCGTAGATGCCGTTGCCGGTGTGCGACACCGCGGCGTCGGCATAGGCCAGCCGCGCGGCTCGCTGGGCATCCCCCGGCGAGACGTAACCGAAGATGTCGGCCCGGATCTGGGCGCCGATCCACTCCCGATAGGGGTTGCGGAAGCGGGCCGTGGCAGGGGGATCGAGGCCGCCGACCAGGTTGCGGTAGGACACGCGCTCGGCGGTGTAAACCATGCCGAACGGCATGCTGGTCAGCCAGAGATCCGCGACGTCGCCGCTGGTGTAGCCGGCGCCCTTGCGCTCCAGCAGGCGCAGGCCTAGGACCGTGTAGTCGAGGTCGTCGTCGCGGGCCATGGCAGTGATGTTGCCGCGCGTGGCGTCCGGCCAGCTGGGATGGAGCGTGTAACCCTCGGGCATCGGGTCGAGAACGGGGACGTAGTCGGCGAGGGGGTAGCTGTCGGTCAGGGCCAGGTAGTCGCGCAGCGAGGCACGGGTCCAGCCATGGCCTTCGACGGGCTTGCCGAGGTTACAGCCCGCGCAGCGGCCGAGCCATGCGGCGTGGATGCGATCCTCAAGCTCGGCACCGTCCGGCACGATCGCCGCGCCGGGCGCCCCAGGGGCCGCCGCGAGGATGTCTGCCAGTTCGGTGGGCTCCTCGAAGTCCCAGCCAGGCCGCAGGGACGTCTGGTCGAGCCGGTCATACAGCTCGGCCAGGTCTGCTTCGGGACGGTCGCCTGACAACGCGGCGCGAATGTCGGCGGCGAGGGCGTCGTCGACCTGGTAGCCGCTCTGCTGCCGCTGAACGACCTCGTCGTTCAGCAGATCCCGCAGATCAAGAGCGTTGTGCAAGGAAGGCCACCTGCTTTCCGATGCCTGATTCGGTACGAGCGATCGGGCCGCCCGCACGGCTGAATCTCTCCGTTTCTCGAGCAGCCGGGCACTCTTGAGCAGCCCGGAACTCCGGGGTCCGACTGCCCGGTCGCACAGCACACGTCGAGCTGCGTGCGCGCCCAGGCGGACGTGGGAACGATTTCACACCTAGCCTTTTCGGTTGTCAATAGCTAAAGGCGTGATAGTAAGGTCGATAGTTGGTTCCAGCCGCTCTGATATGGAATGATCCAAGGCATGAGTCTGGAATCGATCCCAGAGCCGGTGCGACTCCGGGACGTCGCAGCCGCCGCCGGGGTCTCTGTCTCTACCGCATCACGGGTGCTGTCAGGTGCTCCCAACGCATCGCCGAGCGCCGTGGCAGCCGTACTCGCTGCATCGGAGCGGCTGAAGTACCGCCCGAACCTCGTGGCCCGCGGACTGCGCGCGCGCACAACCGGGCTGGCCGGGATCGTCGTCCCCGGGATCGGCAACCCGTTCTTCGCCGAACTGGTGGAAGCGCTGGAGTCAGCACTTCGCGAAGCAGGCCTGGACATGATCCTCGGTGACTCTGGCGGGCCACCCAGCCAGGAGTCACAGCGCCTGGAGACCCTGATCGACCGGCAGGTCGACGGGCTCATCATGATCCCGGCTGGCCACCACTCCAGTGCACTCGCCGCACAGCGGGCCAGCCACTCAGTCCCAATCGTGCAGATCGACCGCCAGGTCGACGGGCTCTCGGCGGACTACGTCGGCGTGGATAACCGCCTGGGAATCCGCCTAGCGGTTAATCACCTCGCCGCGCAGGGCTGCCGAGTCGTCGCATTCGCCTCCGACGACGCCACTAGCTCGACCGGTCGGAGCCGGTATGAAGCAGTGCAGTCCATCGTGGCGCAGATGGCCGATGTCACGCTGAACCCGGTACTCCACGGAACGTTCTCCTTCGCCTTCGGGGGCGAGGTGGCCAGGGCGCTACTGGCGATGCCCCAGCTGCCTGATGCCGTGGTCTGCGGGTCTGACTTGATCGCGCTTGGCCTGGTGCGGGAGTTCCGCGCCGCCCGGATCGCGATTCCAGACCAGGTGAAGGTAACCGGATTCGACGGGATCCTCTTCTCTGAGTTGTGCGACCCCCCGCTTACGACAGTGAGGCAGCCAATCCAGGACATCGCAGATGAGGCCGTGCGGCTGCTCAAGGCCCGGCTGTACGGCGACCGGACGCCTGCACAGCGAATCGAGATCGCACCCTCGCTGATAGTCCGGCAGTCAACTCGGGTGGCCGGGGCATGAGGCCCCGGGTAGCGGTCGTTGGCAGCCTGAACGTTGACCTGACACTGCTGGTCGCCCACCTCCCGGAGCCCGGCGAAACCGTTCTGACCGAGCAGCCCACCCGCCTGAGTTTCGGCGGCAAAGGAGGGAACCAGGCCGCCGCGGCGGCAGCCTTTGGCGGCCGAGTCGCCATGATCGGCAGGGTAGGTGACGATGACATCGGCAGCGCGCTACGAGCCGACCTCGCCGCCCGCGGCGTGGACGTCACTCATGTACTTCCGTGCAGCGGCGTACGGACCGGCAGCGCAACGATCGCACTCGACCGCAGCGGCGAGAACCTCATCATTGTCGATGCCGGCGCCAATGCCTGCCTGCGGCCCGAGGACGCCAGTCTGGCTAGTGTCCAGGACGCCGCGATCGTGCTGGTCCAGCTGGAAATCCCAGTGGAGACTGTCGCGGCCGCGGTCGCGGCAGCGACATGCCCGGTGATCCTCAACCCGGCGCCCGCGGCACCGCTGCCGGCAACGGTGCTGGACCGCGTCGCCGTGCTGGTGCTGAATGTGCCCGAGCTCACGACACTGACCGGAGTGCGGGCGGTGACCGGGCCGACCGACCTCGAGCCACTCGCGCGCAAGCTCCAGCGCGACGTAGTAGTCACTCTCGGCGCGAACGGAGCGCTGGTAGTCCCAGCATCGGCACGCCATGCGGTGCACATCGCTGCACCACCAGCCGAGATCCGCGACACCACCGGGGCCGGTGACTGTTTCTGCGGAACGCTGGCCGTTCTCCTTGCCGAAGGCGCCGACCTGACTGAGGCTTCGCGGATGGCTGTAGCGGCCGGGACCCTCTCGGCTACCGCAGCGGGCGCGAGGGGGAAGCTACCGACACGCGAAATGGTCTCCGCGATTGCGCCCAGTCTCGTCCCAAGGATCATCAGCAGCCAGTGATGGCCTTGCGGTCACCGTCTAATGTCACTCTGCGAGCCGGAACGCAAGCTCGGTCTGCCATTTGCCGGTGTCTGGCTGCTCAGCAGGGTCGGTGGGGTAGGACTCGAGGCGGCAACCCCACCTCTCCCCCGCGTCGGTCTGTGAAACGTCCCAGGCGAGTCCGCGCGTTTCGGCCCACTCCAGCAGTGCGGCCGTGGCGGCCATCAGGGTTTCCGGAGCGCCAGTATGGGTCATGACGGCAAAGCGGCCCGCGGGCAAGGTCCCGCCGCGGATATCGCCGTCATCTGCATCCAGCGCAGACGCCACCGGGACGCCGGCCTCGACGAGCAGCTGTCGTTCCATGTCGATCACGTGGTAGCGGAAGAACGGCGGGCCAGCCGGAATGATGTCGCGAGCGCCGAGCCAGCCGAAGATCTCGGGTATGCGATCGGCTACGGAGCCGAGATCTTTCACGGTCACCCATGTTGAGATGCCCGCGTCGCAAGTCCTGCCGGCCACTGGGTCGCTCAGCGACCGGCAGCGCGGCGTGCACCTTGATGGCTCCCGCTTCACGACTGGCGTCTTCGTAGTACGCGACCCCAGGGCCGGTGATCGCGATGCCCGCCTCGCATAGCCGGCGAGTAAGTCGGTGATAGAGCGGGCGTGATGAACTGCGGCTCATAGCCAGCTGCCGTGCCGGTGAGTTCGGCGACCCGCGCTGCCGCGATTTGCCCGATCGCTACGGGAGCCGGCTCGCGAGCTTCGCTTTCGATGGCCGGCAGCCCTTCGTAAAAGCGATCCCAGATTCGGACTCTAGCTGGTGTTATGCGCCACCGCAGCTAGACGGACGGCCGTGGCGGCGGTTTTACATCAAGACAGACGCCTGCGGGCAGCGACGGATCGCGCACCTGCACGTGATCGCCTCGGGCCATCCGCGCTGGGCACAGCAGATCGCCTTCCGGGACTGCTAGGCCAGGCAGCGGGCCGGTTCCAAATCACGGAACCGGTCCGCTTTGCTTGCCGGCTGGCCGGATGTTGCCGACCGGCCGTTCCCCGAAGACCCCAATGATGAGCTACGCCAGCCTGCCGGTGATGGTTTCGGCTTCAAAGCTGAGTCCATTACCTTGCGAGTCCGTCGTTGTATAGACGGCGGTCACCTGCAATTCCACGTCACTGATGATCTCCAGGAAACCGATTGTTGGCGGCATGCCGGAGTCGGGAACACCGCCGTACAGCAGTTCCGCGATGCGGCAGCAGTCGTCCATGGTCGCCGCCCCCGAGGGCAGGACCATCTTCTCTGTCGATCGTGCCTCTGCGAGCGCGGGTTCCCGGCCTACGACCGCCCCAGCGAACACCAGCGGGATTACGCGCTTCAGGATGGTGGCCTGCTTGCAGTGCGGATTGAGGATGTTGATTTCGGTCGCATACGTTCCCGGACGTACTGGACCGCATCCGCAATCGCAGGCAGCCTGCGTGCCGCAGACGAATTTGACCGCGTAGGTGTACTTGCACGCTGGCACAGTTATAGTCGTGGGCTTCGCGCCCACCACGTTGCCATCCGCTACCACGTCGATTGCGCCGGTGAAGACCCTGTCCCGCGGTGAACACTCCTCGACGTCGCCGCTGAACGTGACCTCGAATTCCAGCACGTTGACCTGGTCCCCCGGAAGGGGACCGTAGCCCGGCGGCGTAATCGAGGTAACGAACGGGGCGATGGCTCCGGCAGGCTGGAGGTGCACGTTGCCAATCGTGAGCAGCGCCTTCAACTCGGCGATGATAGTGGCAACGACTGCGGACGGATCGACGCCGTTAACCACGATGCCGCCCGTGGCGGCGGCGATCCTGGTGGCCTGGCCCGGGGTCCCACCAGGCGTGCCGCAGGCCGTGTAGGCCGCGTTGAGCGGCCCGCCGAGGTCAGTCGGGTCGTCGTTAAGCCCGTTGGGATCCGCGGAGCCGTCGAAGACGCTGACGGCCAGGACGGTGACTTGATTGGCCACCAGCTTGGCACTGACCGACGCCTCAGTGATGTCGTAAGCAAGCCCGCTCGCTGCCGCGCAGATGGGGTCGTGACCTGGCGCATCGCCGAGCCACACCACGATGTGCTTGACGCCCGCCCGCCAGCCGATCGCGCCTGACCCGGCCACCTGGTCGAGGGCGTAGAACTGCGCCTCTGGCAGGTCGCCCCCGCCGGAGGCAGACCATGTATTGATGGCCGTGGTCACCGCAGCCGTGTTAGGGGTGACGGGCTGGAGATTCTGGAACGCGAGTGATGTATCACCTGCGTTGTCGAAATCCCGGTACTCGCCGACACCGAATTGCAGCCCGGTCAGTGAGCCCAAGCCCGACAAGATCGCAGACGCGCCAGCTTGGACTGCCGCGATGACCGTGGTCATGCTCCCTGTGTTGTCCGCCAGGAAGTAGATGTCGGCCGGGGCCACTGCGGCTGAGGCCGGAATCGTTACTGTTACCTTTTCTTTGACGGTGTCGCATTCACCGAGCCGGAGATCGTTGACCTCCGGATTCACGGTGACTTTCACGCTCTCGATTGCCTCCGCTGGGACCGGGCTGACGTCCACAGGAAACAGCGCTTTCCGCTCGCCCGCAAGCTGGACATGCTGGGCATCTTCGTCCAGAATGAGCTCCACCACCCCTTCGTTGGCTGCGCCCGGTCTTACAACCATGAAGAGATAGATTGGTCGTCTGTCTTTCGGGTGCGTGTCGCTCGCCGTTCTAGCGATGACATACTCTTCTTCGCCGAAATTCTCGGCGAAGTGCCTCTGTGCAGCCTCGGTTACTTTTCTTGGTACTGGCATGACCTTGTCCTCCCAGCCTTAGCGCGAACCAGCACTCCGATAGTTTCTAGCGGCCGAGAATGCTTTCCCGGAGACAGAACTCCTGGCGAACAATGGCGGTGAGCGCTCAGTTACAACGAAGTCCCATCATGGCGGCTGGCATACGGCCCCTTACCCGGAGAGAGACGCCGTTGCCGCTACAGATACCTGCAGATACACATCGCGCCGGCTTACTTTGGGCCCGCATTGCCGCACGGGTGGAAGCTGAGAGCGGCCACGGATAGGACGAAGGCCACTGACATGTGGCATGGCGGTGCGGCCGAGCCGGCGCCGTTACGATCGGCAGAACACAATGCCAGGATCATCCTGCGCGGTGCCGTTGCAGGAGGCGAACTGACCGCGGCCGGGGAAGCGGGACACGTCGGCGATGTCGCCGACGATGATGGGGCTGCTGCTGTCACAGCGCTGCTGAAGGTTAGCCGGCGCCGAAGCAGATGAACGAGCTGGTTGGCGCCGCAGCGGCCGCGGTGGCGAGGGCCTCGGCCGGCCTGGCGCCTGTCGCCAGGGCGCGATGATAGGCGGTCATCACACCCATGGCGTCGTCGTCGGCGACCCTCGTCACGCTAGAGATGACCGTAGCTGTGCCGATGTAGAGCAGCGCGGCGGTGAAGCCGAGGACCTCCTCGCCAGGCCGCACGACGGTCCTGCCTACGTCGCAGGCCGATAGGACGGCGTGCCGGGGTGCCGCCGAAAGTGCCTGGATGTCATAGGCCATGAGCGGCCCGTCAGCCAGGTCGAGACTGGAAAAGAGCACGTTCTGCTGGTCGTGGTGGCCGTGCGCGGCCAGATGCGCGAGCGGAGCGCCGTCCAGCGCGTGCAGCGTGGTGTCTACGGTTGCCTCGGCCGCGAGCAGCGGGCGGCAGCCTGGGTAGGCCTTCGCAATCTCGGTGACCTCCTTGCCGGCATGCTGCAGGTCCGGCCCGGCGACGAGTACTGCCTGGCCTGTGCCGGACGGTGCGGACCGGCTCCGGCGCTTTGCGGTCAGCCACATAGCAGCGGACGGGCACACCGTGACCGGCCTGCCACGCAGATCGGGCAGCAGGCTCCAGGGGATATTGGCCAGCACGCCCGAAGGCACCAGGACAACGCCCGCATCGCCGAGCCAGGGCCGGAGCGGTGCGATCAGTTCGGTCGTCAGGACTTCGGTTTGGTGGCGGACCGACTCAGCGATCACAGCCTCAAGTCGGGCTGGCAGCAGTCGCCCGGCGAGCGTGTCTAGGTCGGCGGTCAATCTGCACGCGGCCTCGGCCGCCATGGCGAAGTCGCCTAGGCCAATCAGCCGCAACGAGCCCTTCGCCAGCACCACAGCGACCATCCGGCCATCCTGGACCAGTATGCTGATCATGCTCTGCTTGCTCTGGTTAAGTTCGGCCATGATGTCGCTGGTCGTCGCTCGGCTGGCCTCCTCGCCCTGGCCGCCAGTTTCCCATGCGCGCTCCCTGATCTGGCGCTGCAATTGCGCGCGCCTGGCTATGTTGGCCGGGTCACGGAAGCCGTTCAGCTCCGCTGTCCGGATGAGGCGCATGAGCTGGCGCAGCTCTGCGAGCACCTCCGCGACCTCAGGGTCCGCCGGAGGCCGGACCGGCCTGACCTGGAACGCCTGCGCGCGAGAGCGCTCAAGCCAGGCGAACACCAGCGGTGCCGACGCGCGGTCTAGCGCTAGCCGCAGGCCAGCATCCGCGAGCTCAGTGCCAAGTGCCGCGGCCCCGGTCTGAAAGTCGAGGCTGCCAACCCGGCCGCGGCGCGCGTGCACCATTGCCAGGCCTGCCCGGAGCTGGGAGAGTGCTGGCCCGGTGCGTCCCTCCTCCTGCGCAAGCTCAGCCAGGGCGAGCCTGCGCAACAAGCCGAGCTCGAGTGACATCGCTGGACCGACGTGCGGCACTGCCGCGATACATCGCCGAGCCTCGTCGAGGCGCCCAGCCGCCAGCAACGCGCGAGCGGCGACCAATTCAGCCATTGCCGCATCGCTCCGGAGTCCGCAGCTGTGCAGCCGGTCGGCGATGATCAGGCCCTCTGCCGCTATACGTTCTGGCCGGCCACGTGACATCGCTCGCGCTCGAAGCCAGGTGAGCTCGGCTATGGCGGCGCATGCGTGATTGGCTCTGCGGTTAAAGCGCCGCTGCGCAGCAACCGCCCAGCGGCGCGCACCTGTTAGATCGCCTAACGCCAGGGCGGCCTGGGAGCGCGCCAGTGCCGCGTCGGCATGATCTTGGTCAAGCCGTTGCCGCCGGAACGAGGCGATTGCGCTGTCCAGCTCACGGGCCGCGTCAAGCGCCAGACCCGCGGCGAGAAGTGCGCGGGCTTTATCCATCGCCAGCACCGGCAGGGCGCTCGGCGCCGTCAACCGATAGCCCTCCGCAGCCGTGCTGAAGCAACGCAGCGCCCCAGGCAGGTCACCTTCAAGCAGGTTGCAGAAGCCCAGGTTGTGCATTGCCTTGGCGGCGAGGAGATCTAGTCCCTTCTCCGCGGAAAATCGCAGACACCAGGCCGCGTCGGCGCGGGCGTTGCCGACGTCACCGGTGTTGAGGCGTGAGAAGCTGCGGTTGAGCAGGGTTCGCGCGAAATAGGCCGGGTCCGGATAGTCCTGCA
>Ga0335072_10003441_pt1 | contig 23874 bp, 19 predicted proteins | sample Lox_Sample_21_FD_206725 | JGI IMG/M metagenome (GOLD analysis project Ga0335072, IMG submission 206725) | Soil microbial communities from Loxahatchee National Wildlife Refuge, Florida, United States - Lox_Sample_2.1 | ecosystem: Environmental > Terrestrial > Soil > Wetlands | place: USA... | reverse complement strand
GGCAGTTCGGAGATCGAGTGCGCTATTTCAAGCAGGAAAATCAGGGCGTAAGCTCCGCGCGAAATGCCGGGATCGAAAGATCTCGGGGGCGCTACATCGCGTTTCTTGATTCCGACGACCTTTGGCGGCCGGAAAAGCTAGCTGAAGAGATTCCACTGTTGGAAGCAGACTCCGAACTCGGCCTCGTGTACTGCGACTGGACGGTGGTTTCCGGCGAAACGGTGGTCCAGAAGTCGTACCACGAGGAGCTTCGGCCCGCGAAGGGTTACGTATTCGACGAGCTCGTTCAGAGGGGATTCATTTTGACGTCGGGCGTCGTTGTGCGACGAGAGTGTCTCGACGATGTGGGCCGTTTCGACAAGTCGCTCCGCGTAGCGGAAGACTACGACTTGTGGCTCCGGATATCCTATCGGTGGAAGGTTGAACTGGTTGACAAGCGTCTGTTCACAAAGCGCAAATGGGATGGAAGCCTGTCCTGCCGGCTGGCAGAAACAGCGGCGAACCGGATCGTGCTGTTCCACAGAATCTTGAGTGAACTTTGCGACATGACGGCACACAGGCGCCGGTTTATTCGTCAGCAGCTGTCGTTCAGTTACTGGGACGTGGGGTACGACCACTTCGATCGGCTTGCTCTTGCAGAAGCCAGGAAGAATTTCCGATCGAGCCTCGCGTACGACTGGACCAACATCAAGGCTCTCGGATACTTGAGCGCCAGCTGCCTCCCGATTTCGGTGGTGCGAGCGATGAGAACGTTGAAGCGAGCGCACGCGTGAACAGGTTTCGGCAGGGCAAGACGGAAAAATTGGAGACTCTCGGAGCCACTTTTGTAGCGGGCGCTATGCCAAGGCGCTTGGCCCGTGCCCTAGACGGGGCGGATGGCAATGGCGCCTAAACTCCGGCGCTTCCTCCACGTTGCCGCTGCCGTTACTTTGCACTACTCGGGAGCCCTGGCGCTGCGCAGGCGGTTCCGGCAGAAGCTTTTCCGGAGAGACGAGGTTTGTATTCTGGGGCTGCACAGAGTGCTTACGCGGCCGGAACAAGAGCGATCGAATTCGCTCGAGGGCATGATCATCCTTGAAGACACGTATCTCGAGTTGCTGGAATATCTGCGAAAGCGATTCAGCGTGATTTCGCTGGAGGATTTTCTTCGGGGCGAGAGCGAGACAGCCGTCTCATTGAAGCCGCCGTGCATCATCACGTTCGACGACGGTTGGGTGGACACGTACTCGCGCGCCTTCCCTGGCCTCAAGAGATTCGGGTTGCCGGCCGTGGCATTCCTTGCGACCGGAACTATCGGAACTCAAGGAGGGTTCTGGGTGGAGAGGGTAAAAAAGGCATGGAGACTTCCCGAAATGCGCGAACGGCTGGAATCTGCATTGCGCGACCACCCAGAGGCGGGCGCTCGGGCTGGTATGGATCTGGAGGGAGCCGTGGATTGGTTGAAGCGCATCCCGACGGCCCGCCGGAACGCGATTCTTGAATTGATGCTTCCCGCCGATCACGCCTCGAGCGAAGGAGAAGAGGTGGACGCGATGCTGAGCTGGGGTCAGGCCAAGGAAATGAGCGGAGGCGGGGTCGAAATCGGCGCCCACACGGTGAACCATCCACTCTTGACCTACGAGGACAAAGCTGCCGCCAAAGAGGAGCTGGAACTGAGCAAGCAGATGCTCGAATCAGCGCTGGGGGTCGAGGTTCGTGCCTTCGCCTATCCCAATGGCGACTGGAACGAAGCTGTTCGGGATCAAGTGGCAGAGTCGGGTTATCGCTGTGCCTTTACGACTAAGCCAGCATGGTACGCCCATGGAGAGAACGCGTATTCGATCTCTCGCGTGTTGCTGCACGAGGGCAATATCACCGCCCGAGAAGGTAAGTTTTCTCCTGCAATGTTTGACCTCACGCTGGCGGGCTGGGCGTGACCTCGGTATTCCTCACTGACGGCGAGCAGCGCGCCACTCTGGCGGTTGTCCGAGCGTTGGGCCGCGCGGCAGTGCCTGTGACCGTTGGGAGCCCGTCGCGACAGAGTCTTGCCGGAAGTTCGCGTTTCTGCAAAGCGCGGATCGAATGTCCGCTGCCTTCGAAAGAAGGACAAGCGTTTCAGGCAAGAGTGCTCGCAGAGATGCGGAGCGGCAACTATCAGGTTCTCATCCCAATGACGGACATCACGACGATTCTCATCGCGCAGATTCAAAACGAGCTTGATTCGTTCGTGCGAGTCCCGATTTCGACCGCAGAACAGATCGACCGCGTGCGGGACAAGCAGCAGGTGCTCCTGGAAGCTAAGAAGATTGGAATTGGCTGCCCGAAGACGTTCGGCGTGAACGACGGCCAGGACTTGGATGCAATTGCGCCGCGCCTTCCTTACCCGGTCGTGCTGAAACCCCGCCTTTCGTGGACGACGAGAAATGAACAGTGGTTTTCGACCGGCGTGGAATACGCACACGATGCAAAAGACTTGAAAAGAAAATATCAGGAAGCGCACTCTCTGGTTTCAAATCCGTTACTGCAAGAACGCATCTACGGGGAAGGACGAGGCGTCTTTCTTCTGATCTGGAACGGGGAGCTGAAGGCAGCGTTTTGCCACAGGCGTCTGCGGGAAAAGCCGCCTTGGGGTGGAGTGAGCGTCTATCGCGAAAGCATTTCTCTTGATCGGGAAATGGTGGACAAGTCATTCAGACTGCTGCAAGCCTTCGGTTGGCAAGGCCCTGCCATGGTTGAGTTCAAGGTCGACAACCGGGACGGGCAGCTCAAACTGATGGAAGTGAACGGTCGATTCTGGGGCTCTTTGCAACTCGCGCTGGACGCCGGAATGAACTTTCCGCTTCTCTATTATCGACTGGCGATGGGCGAAAATCCGCCAGGCCAGTTCGATTATCGAGTGGGCGTTCGCAGCCGATGGCTGCTGGGGGATCTCGACCAACTGCTGATCCGCTGGAAGCATAGCGCGGGGCAAAACGGCTTTTCCGGCCAGGAACCGTCGAAACTGCGCGCCTCTCTCGACTTCATGAAGTTTTACGAACCGAACCTGCACTACGAAATCTTGCGTTTCGATGACCTGGCTCCCGGCTGGTACGAATGTAAGGCGTATGTGCGCGCACTCATGCGTCGCCCAGGTTCGAAGGAGATGGCCGGTGCACGTTAGGGGCGCGGTTCACGTCCATTCGACTCTTTCCCGCGATGGCACGATGACCATCGCGGAACTCACGGGCTATTTCAGGGAAAAGGGTTATCAGTTTCTCGCCCTGAGCGAGCACGCGGAGGACATGGACGAAGCGAAGGTGCAGGCGCTGCGGGAGCAAAGCGCCGCCAATTCGGATGATGAATTCTGTGTGATTCCTGGAATTGAGTTTGCCGTCACCCGCCAGATACATATCGTGGGGGTCGGGATCGTCAACTTGATTCGATTGGACAACCCGGTCTACGTGGCCGAATGTATGCGCGAACAGAAGGGTTTCTCGATTCTGGCGCACCCCAAACGTCTGGGATGGGATTGCCCACCGGAGGTTGCCCGCGCCGTCGATGCGGTTGAGATCTGGAACATCGGCAACGACGGTAAGTATTTGCCGTCATCGAAGGCGCTGCCGGCCTTCGCGCGCATGCGCGAACAGAATCCACAACTTCGTGCAATGGCGTCGCACGACTTTCATCGCCGGGCGTCGTTCTACGACATGGCTGTTGAAATGAAGATAGACGCACTTTCGGCCGATGCCATTCTGGAAAACCTGAAGTACGGCTCCTATACGGTGCGCAGCCCGTTTTTCGATTGTGACTCGGGCGGCCGTGCGTCGTTCGCCGGCGCCGCGCTGGTCCGCCACATCAGCGCTCCCCTTGAAAAGCTACGAAAAGCACGGTTGGGCCTCGGACGGCGTACGGCATGAAGCAATTTACGATTCTGCACACGATCGAGACGGCAGGGCCGGGCGGGGCGGAGACGGTAGTTTTGGATCTTGCTTCGCGGCTCGACAGCACCCGCTTCCGCTCGATTGTGTTGCTGCCTCGCGAGGACTGGCTCTCAAGGAATCTTCGCGAGCGCGGCGTCCCCACCTTTTTCGTGGATTCCAAGGCTTGGTACGATTTTCAATTGCCTCGAGGAATGGCCCGACTGATTCGAAAAGAAAAGGTGGATTTGATCCACTCGCATCTTCCGGGGCAGAATTTCTACAGCTGCGCGGTTGGTATGTTCACCGGGCCAAAGACGGTAGCGACTTATCACGGCGCTTTGGAGTTGGCACAGTCCCAGGGAATGCGCGGAACGATCCAGCTGGGAACTGTACGACGAACCGCGGACGCGGTCGTCGTCGTTTGCGACTTCATGGGCGACATGCTGCAAGGGATCAATTTTCCCGCACAAAAGATCACGCGTATCTATAACGGGATCCCGATCGCGCGTTACGAAGTGCCGAGCGACGGAAGATTGCGGCGCGAACTAGGACTTTCCAAGGAAACGAAAATTGTTGGAACGGTGGCCAATTTGCGGCAGACCAAGGGCTACGAGTTCCTCGTTCAGGCTGCCGGAAAAGTGCTTTCAACCTCGCCCGATACTCGATTCGTCGCTGTTGGAGACATCAATCAAGAAATCGCGAAGCCGCTTTTCGAAGGCGTGCGTCAGTTGGGGATTCAAGATCGCTTTCATTTCCTTGGGTTTCGTAGGGACATACCCGAACTGCTGAACGAATTCGACATTTTTGTGCTCGCATCGGTGAGCGAGGGCTTCCCTCTCGTAGCCCTCGAGGCCATGGCTGCTTCTCGCCCGATCGTTGCAACACGCTCGGGCGGACCCCAGGAGATTATTGACGATGGCGTCAACGGTTTGCTCGTGCCGCCCGGCAACGCCACCGCTCTCGCAGACAAAATCTGCGAATTGCTGTGCGATCCGGGGCACGCGTCACGATTGGCCGGTGCTGCGCGCGCGAAGGTAGGCGACGCTTTCAGCATCGAGAAGATGATCTCTTCCTACGAGCGGCTGTATGACCGTTTATTGAACGGCGGGAATGGACGATGATCTGGGTCTTCTGGCTAACCGTGCTGTTCCTGGTGTACACACTCGCGGGTTATCCGCTGGCGCTTTGGATTGTTTCGCGCTTCCGGAATCGCCCGCATCGGCGCAGCGCGATCACACCGCCGGTTTCGATCATCATCGCTGCGCATAACGAAGCAGGAGGCATTGCAAATAAGATTCTGAACTGCCTGGACCTCTCGTATCCGCGGGAGCGCCGCGAAATCATCGTCGCTTCGGACGGCTCGCAGGATGCCACAGCCGATATCGTGCGGTCGTTCTCAGACCAGGGCGTGGAGTTGATCGAGATCCCCGAACGCCGCGGCAAGCAATTCGCGCAACTGCAGGCGCGCGACCGGTCCCAGGGAGAAATCCTGGTTTTTACGGACGTGGGGGTGGCGCTCGATCCCGGCGCACTCCAAGCCATCGCGGCCAATTTCGCAGACCCGAACGTCGGATGCGTAAGCAGCGAGGACCGGATTGCAAGACGGCCCGGGTTTAAAGGCGAAGAATCGTACGTGAGCTTCGAAATGTGGATGCGGCGGATGGAGTCGTCGATCGGGTCGCTCGTCACTGCCAGTGGCTCGTTCTTCGCCGCTCGCCGGTCCGTGTGCGAACCGTGGCATACGGACAAGACGAGCGACTTCTTCGTCGTGCTGAATACGGTTCAGGCTGGCATGCGCGCCGTGGTGGACCCCGGTTCAGTGGGCCAATACGGGCTTTCCCAGTCCGACAAAAGCGAACTCCAGCGCAAGGTGCGCACGATCGTGAATGGGCTGGATGTGTTTTTCCTGTACGTTCAACTTCTGAATCCGTTCCGCTACGGGTTCTTTTCGTGGCAACTCGCCAGCCACAAGCTCTTCCGCTGGCTGATTCCCAGCGCGATGCTGCTTCTTTTCGCCTCGAACTGTTTTTTGTGGAGGAGCGGGCCCTTCTATCAACTTTGCCTCCTCGCACAGATCGCAGTCTATGGAGCGGGCTTGCTTGCTTTAACTGTGAAGAGTTTCGGGCGATGGAAACCCGTGAAGCTGGCGGGCTATTTCTTGTTGGGTAACGCCGCCACCTTGATGGCCTGGTTTTATTTTCTTTCGGGAGAAAAATTTGTCAGTTGGCAGCCAACCCAGCGCAGCTGATGCAAGTATGGAGGCACCAGGAGCGCGCCCCCAGTCCCGCAGCGATAGCGGGAGGCTCGGCGTGTGCCACATCGCGTCGGGCGACCGCTGGGCGGGTGCCGAGGTGCAATTGTTAGCGCTGCTCAAGGGACTGCAGCGGGCTCCGGATTTGGACTTGTGCGCCATTTTCCTGAACGAGGGACGCCCTGCCGCGGCGGCGCGGGAACTCGGAATCGATGTCTGTGTTTTCGACGAAGCCGAGCTGAGCTTTTTGCGGATCCTTTCGAGCTCGCGCCGTTTTCTCAACGGGAAGGATATTCAGGTATTGCACTCCCACCGGTACAAAGAAAACCTGCTGGCTGCCTTCCTCGCGCGGCGCTGTCAGGTGCCAGTCCACGTCTCCACCTATCACGGCGCTCCCGAGCCTTTCAAAGGTTGGCGCGGCCTGAAGCAGAAGGCAATACAGTCCGTGGATCGTGAATTGGGAATCCACGCGACAGACCGCGTTATCAGCGTGAGTGAAGAGCTCCATGCGAAGTTGACGCGCGACATGCCGGAGACCAAGGTGGTAACGATCCACAATGGCATCGACCCTGCCGCCGTTTGCTCGCAGCTTACCGCCGCGGACGCGAAGCGACGCCTAGCCATTCCGGTCGACTCCCCGGTGATCGGAACCGCCGGGCGGCTCGAGCCAGTCAAACGCCTGGAAATTTTCTTGAGCGCGGCAAAGAAAATCGCCAGCGATCTGCCCGGAACGAGATTCGTAATCGCGGGCGAAGGAGCCCAGGCGGCGCGCTTGCGCGAACTGGCCGCGGCACTCGGGGTCGCTGATCGCGTGATGTTTCTTGGGCATCGCGACGACATCTACGACGTGATCCGTGCTTTTGACATTTTTGTCTTTTGTTCCGATCACGAGGGGCTACCTATGGCCCTTCTCGAAACCCTCCACCTTGGCGTTCCAGTTGTCGCACGGCCGGTGGGAGGAATTGGTGAGGTGATTCAGGACGGCGTCAGCGGCGTGTTCGTCGGATCGGCTGAGCCAAATGACCTCGCAACAGCGTGCGTCGCGCTCCTGCAGGACACGCCGCGTCGCGAGGCGCTTGCCAAGGCGGGCGTCGCGGCAGTCGCCGCGGCGTTCACGTCTCGCCACAGCGCCCAGCAAACCGCTGCGCTTTACCGCTCTTTGGTGGGCGCCGCAAGATCATCGGCCATTTGAGGGCAATCGATTGAACTATAAACGACTCGTGCGATCTGCGATCTTGCAGACCGAGACTCGTCTCGGCATCGAGCGCCTGCGCGACAAGCAATGGGCCGCGCGGAAGATCCTGCCCGCGGCCGTGCTCCTGTTTCATCGCGTCACCGACGAGATTCCCGAAGATGGCATTACCGTAAGCAAACGGACATTTCGCGTGATGATGGAGAATGTGGCGCGGCACTATAAGCCGATTTCGCTCGGCGCACTTCTCGACCATCGCGACCGCGCTGAATTGTGGCCTCCGAGAACCGTCGTCGTGACGTTCGATGACGGCTACCGCGACAACTACGAAAATGCTGCTCCGATCCTGGCCGAATTGGGGATCCCGGCCACATTTTTTGTGACGATTGATGCGATCGGCAGCGAACGCCTGATGCCCTGGGACGAACATCTGAAAGGGCGCGTTCCCTGGATGAATTGGAATCAGGTGCGAGAGATGCACTCTCGAGGATTCGAGATCGGTTCGCACACGCTCACGCATCCTGATCTTGGGCAGCTCCGCGGCCCACGAGCCTGGGAGGAGATATCCGGTTCGAAGGCCAAGCTCGAAGATCATCTAGGCGCCGAAGTGCACTCCTTTGCGTACCCATTCGGCCGCAGGGAGAACTTCTGCGAGGAAAATCGCGAGTTGGCGCGAAAAGCGGGCTATCGCTGCTGTTGCTCGGCGTACGGCGGCTTTTTCAACCTTGCGTCGGACGCGTTTAATCTTCAACGTATGGGGATCAACGGCTGGCTTTCGAGCCCATCCGACCTCGATTTCGAAATTCGGATCGCCGCGCCCTGGCGGTGGCGGCAAGTCTCCGGGGACGGCCGTGGCTCCGGCGGCGACTGAAATCTCCTCAGCGCGCTTCGGTCTTACTTCCTGTCGAATGTTTGCTGATTGCGGCGGAGATCGTACGGACAGAATTCAGTTCGGGTATCTCTTCCGGGTCAAAGCTGATTCCGAAGTGCTCTTCCAGCGCCATGATTAGATTGAGGTGGCGGAGAGAATCCCAGGATTCGATGGTTTTCATGCTGTCATCCTCCGTCACGGAATCGATGTCGAGGACATTCTTCATCACCTCCGCTAAGCCGGGTCGCATACCGTGGTCACCTCTTGCTCAATTTCGATCCATTCCGGGCTCTCCGTCATAGACGGTTCCAACCTTTTGCTCCACTGAGTTCCTTGGTCGTTCTTCTCCGTGCAAGCATAGTTGTGGCGTTGGTAGAAGTCCCGGCAGGGTTCGTTCTTGGCTGTCGGGAGATATTCGCCGATCATCCGAGCTGATTTTCGGGCCCGCGCTCTCTCTTCCAGGAAATGCAGGATTGCGGTTTCAAGAGTGCGCCCGATCACGCGGCAGCTCATGACGAAGCTGTCGATTCGGCAGGAATCGGCGCTGAAGTCCAGAAGCGCCACGGCAATGATGCCGTGATCTCCGTGGACATCGCGTGCGCGAAATGCCCATAGTTCCGACCCTTGCTCGATGTGCTTCATCAATTCCGGCTTGTCGTGTCTGCGGGTTGTCAAGTTGAACTGGTTGGTCTTTTGAATCAATTGGACGACGCGATCGAAATTCGAGCCACTGGCCCTCTGCGGCGCCAGAACCGTTTTCAATGATCGATAGAAAGTTTCGAGGTCCGTTCCGCTCTGAGACATCTCCGTCTGTTTTTTTCGCAGCTCATACAACTCCGGCCTTCTCATGTCTTCGGCTGAGAGCCGCAGTTGATCGAAATCAGCCAGTTTTCCAAGAAACTCGACAAAATCTTCCGGCCGCGACGGCATCTGCCGCGCCCGCACGCTCGGCAACGCCATCTTTACGAGGGCAACCTCAGCGGGATTGTCGTCCAGAAAGACGAGGCTATCGAGCCCGATATTCAGACGTGCGGCAATGCGCTTCAGCGAATCGGGTTTGGGCTCCCAGTGTACTTCCCAATCGGTGATGTGCTCCTTCCGCAGGACCATGTCAGTGCGCTTGCGGAAAACCTCCTCTACCAGGGCCGCGTCGTTCTTGCTGGCGACCGCCAGCAGAATTCCCCGGCTCCGCAGCGCCAGAAGAGCGCGCTGGAAGGCCGCGTATGCATTGCCGGGGTAACTCTCGTCCGTACACTGAATTCCCTCCGGCCCGGCGTCACCGAGAATACCGCCCCAAATGGTGTTGTCGAGATCCACAACCACACATTTCGCTGCCGGCCTGCGCAATGCCGCGCAGGATCGAGCGACCTCCGAAGCGAGCAAAGGGAACTTCTTCGGGCTGATGCCTACTTTCGCCAGGAACCAAAGCCGGCGGTCGCTCCACTCCGCGAGATTGTTGCGCGCGGCGAGCCTTGCCGCGTCGATGACGTACACCTCCGGTATAGAAGACTCCGTCTGCCGCAAGGCCAGGTTCAATTCCATTACCAGGTCGAAAACAGAGGACCGGCCCGCGGCGGAAAGAAGACCGTCCATGTCGCTTGCAGGCGGAACGAAATTCTGCAGCAGAATCGGAGTCGGACTCATCTTGCGATATGCCAAAAGGAGTGCGCCGAGCTTCTCTACCCAAGCGCCGATCGCAGGCGGGTCTTGCGTAAAGCCACAAGTCGAGGGGCTGGCGGCGAACTCGGTGTTTTCGAGGTGCAAGGAAATGAAAACCGCATCCGGCTGGAACCGGCCCAATCCTGCATTCGGGTCAAGCAGCTCTTGACGGTACTGATCGTACCCCGCGCTGTATGAAATCAAGCGCAGTCCGCGCCTGGCGCATTCCACCGCTAGAACAGTCCCAATGTCGAACGTGTGATTGGCGAGAATGGCCAGCCGGAATGCCGCCAAGTCGCCGGAGGCATTCCGAAGCTTGCGCTCTGCCGCTCCGTACTGGGAGAGGGAGGGCTTTTCGTCCAATTCGGCGAAAATCTCGTCGAGGGCGCTCATGGAAGCGGGTCAAAATATGATAGCATACGGACGCGATTTCTCCGGCTTAGTGTTCGGGCCGTTGTGCTTGGTACACTCTCCGGAACAGCATGAACCAGAAGGACTTACGTTCTCATCAGGGGCCCGATACTTTGCAGCAGTGTGCGGAAAATGTCCCTGCGAATTGAAGCGACCTCCCCGGCAGATCAAGCAGCACTCGTCCAGTTTTTGACTTCCGTATTTCACACGAGTCCCGATGCCCCATTCGTCGATCCTCGATTGATGCGCTGGAAGTACTTCGAACCCTGCGAGGACTGGGACGGCCCGCGGAGCTTCATCTTGAAGCAGGGAAGCGAGATCGTGGCGCACGCCGGAATTGTCCCGGTCAAATTTTTGGGGCGAGATCGAGAAGTTAGAGGTATCCATTTGATTGACTGGGCTGCCAGCCCGAACGTGCCCGGCGCGGGAGTGCTCTCGCTACGAAAGGCTGCATCTCTCACCGATACTCTTCTCGCAGTCGGAGGCTCCACGGATACGCGGCAGATCATGCCAAAGCTTGGATTCAAGGAGGTCGGCACCCTGCGCGTCTTTGCCCGGGTGATTCGCCCGTGGGAACAGGTATCCGCAGACGCATTTAGAGATTGGAAGGCTCCCGCCCGCTTCGCACGAAATTTTCTTTGGAGTCTTTCTCCCCCACCCCTCCTTTCGGCGGATTGGTCCGCCGCCCCAGTTGCTCGGTTCGATGAATCCTCGGCGGCTGCTTTTCCGAACGCGACGGCAGAATTCACCAGCTGCAAGCGCACGCCCGGCATCTTGAATTACATGCTTCGTTGTCCCGGAGCGTCTTTCTCGGCCTTCTTGATCAATCGAGGAGAGCAGTTGCGCGGGTATTTTGTGTTGAGCTGGGTGGGTCGGCAGTGCAGGATCGCCGATGCATTTGTGAACTCCGGCATTTCGGCCGATTGGCAATCCGCTTACGCGCTCGCCACATGCACGGCTGCGGACGATCCCAGAACCTGCGAAGTCCAGGCGGCTTCTTCCGTCCCGCTCTCCACCGCCGCAATTTCGCAAAACGGCTTTCACCTCAGGGACGAACAGCCCATATTCCTCAGCGACCCGAAGCAGTTCCTTTCAGGGGCTCCCGCGCTAAACATCAGTTTGTTGGATGGGGAAGGCTCGTATCTCAACGATCCCACCCACCCGTTTCTGACGTGATGTGGCCGGACGGTGTCGAAGTGGATTCAGCTGCGCCGTCGAATCCCAACTACCCTATCAAAGCCTAGAGAGGAAAGTCGGAGCCGTGCCTGGAGAAATCGATCACGCGGCAGCAAGCGAGGCTCCAGATCGGAAAGAACGAGCTGTCGGACCCCCCCTGATTGTGCTGTGGTCTGCTCTGCTGGCAAATTCGTTGTCTCGAGGGGCAGGGAAGCGTACGATGCACACGAACAAAGGGACCAAATCGGGAATCCCGGCCTCAAAGGCGGCGCGCGCCAGGCGTGAGCTTTTCATTTGGACGTTGCGCCGCGCGAGGACTCGTTATGAACAGCGCCGTGCGTGCACTGAAATCCAGACTCAAGGGCACGTGGGTTCACCACACAGTATGGACCCACCGAAATCCGCAGCCGACCGAGCGAAGCGTCAAGTACGACTGGCAGACGGTTGAAGTTATGTTCCGGGTGTTGCGCCGAAACTCGAGCTGCATCGACGTGGGCGCTCATTACGGCAATATCCTCTGTCACATGATCGAGATCGCCCCGCTGGGCAAACATTATGCATTCGAACCGCTGCCACATCTTGCGCGCAAGCTGACCGAAAGATATCCCGGTGTCGTGGTGCACGAAGCCGCAGTCAGCGACGCGCCCGGCGAGTCTGAATTCCTGTTCGTTGAGAACGATCCAGCCTACAGTGGGCTTCGCCGGCGGATCTACTACCGGCCGGATCCGAAAATTAGGACGATTCATGTTCCCGTTGTCACCCTGGACGAAGTGATTCCCCGCGACGAGAAGATTGCATTCATCAAGCTCGACATCGAGGGCGGGGAGTTTCACGCCATCAAGGGAGGTGTCGAGACTATAGGTAGGGGCAAGCCGATTATCGTTTTTGAAGGAGGGAGCCAGTCGATTGGACAGTACGGAATCGAGCCGGGTGAGGTCTTCTTTCTCGTGAACGACGACTTGGCCTATGATCTGTCAACGATGGACCGCTGGCTGACGCGGCAAGCCCCCTATTCGCGCGCGGAATTCGAGGAGAACTGGCGCCACGGCCCCGATTTCTATTTCATCGCGAGTCCCAAGAAACCAAAATTAAATTATTAACGTTTTTATCACTTACCGATGATCTATACTTGCATTCGCGTCCGACTTGTTAGGGGAGAACTTCACCACGAAGACCGGGCCCACCATTCCCATCGCCGGTTCCCAGCTTGACGAAACACGTGAAACTGATCTGGTTTTCGCATTTTGTGCCGTTTCCGCCTCGCGGGGGGAACCTGCAGCGAAGCTTCAACCTCATCCGCCAAGCGTCGCGTTCTAACGAGATTCATTTGCTCGCCCTTAATTTGCAAGGAGAACCTCGGGCGCAAACTGAGGAATACGCGGAAGCACTGCGACAGTATTGTAAGAGCGTTGAAATTTGCGGCCTTCCGTTTCCCTGGCGGGGCGCTCGCTGGTGGTTCGAAGCCGCCGGAAGTCCGGCTTTCTCGCGTCCCTTCTCGTCCCGGGCGCTTTTCTCCAAGACGATTCTGGCGCGTTGGGAGATGCTGTTGGACGCACATCCTGACGCACTGCTGCATTTCGATTCGATCGACCTGGCACTCTACGCGGATTCGGCCCGGAATTTTCGTAAAGTTCTGAACCATCACAATTGTGAATCTGCGATGGCCTACCGCCAGGCCGCGAATGAGAAGAATCCGATTCAACGGATGTACATGCGACAGCAGGCCGCGAAACTTGCCGCTGATGAACGGACACTTTGCGCAAGCTTTAACGTAAATGTCGTGGTTTCAGATCAGGATCGCAAGCTGCTCGAGGCGATCCAGCCTGACGGGCGCTATTACGTGGTCGAGAACGGCGTGGACACCGACTATTTCAAGCCGACGGCGGATGATCCCGAGCCACACACGGCCATATTCACGGGATTGCTCGGGTGGGGGCCGAACATCTCCGCGATGGAATTCCTCGTGCGCAGCGTCTGGCCCAAGGTGAAAGAACGCTTCCACGACGCCCGCCTGTACCTTGCCGGCAAAAATCCTCCTGAACATGTCCTGGCTTGGCCCAAGGAAGATTCAAGTATCGTGGTAATTCCGAATCCCGACGACATGCGGCCCTGGCTCGCCCGCGCCTCGGTTTCTGTCTGTCCGATTCTCGAAGGCGGCGGTACGCGACTCAAGATTCTGGACGCGCTGGCTATGGCCAAACCCGTTGTGAGCACCACCATCGGCTGCGAAGGACTCCGGGTAACGCATGGCAAAGAAATTCTCGTGGCCGATGCACCGGGAAATTTCGCAGACGCTATCGCGCGACTCTTCGAAAGTGTGGAACTCCGCGGGCGCATCGGCGCCGCCGGTCGCGAGCTTGTGGAACGAGAATATTCGTGGGAAGTAATCGGTCGCCAGCTCGAGGATGCATATGCCGTTGCTCTTCCCGCCAGCGCGCGCTAGTTCGCATTGCGTAAATGAGTGCCGCATCCTCCCCCCAAAAAAAAGAGGGCTGGCCCAAGCCAGCCCAGCCCTCCGGAACACCTTTTCTGCTGCTTGCTACCGTCCTAACACAATGATGTCGTCCGTGTAGCGCGTGAACGTCGGCGGCGCGGGTGCACAGTTGCCCGCGTCGGTCCCGTTGAAAACACCGATCCACGCTCCAGCTTCTGAGCCATCGCCGATGCCCGGCGAACAGGTACCGCCCGCATTCGGACGAGATCCATTACTCGTCCAAACGTTCTTGGTGTAGTACCCGCCACCCTGCACGTCCATGCCCGTCATATCCACGGACCCGTTGAAGTTATAATTTTCAATATCAACCACCTGCACGCCGTTCAGCCAGGCTTTCAGCATTCCGTCCGAATTCCCCGGCGTATTCGCTCTGAACCAGAACTCCCACTGGTTCCAAGTGTTTGTGAAGTAGCAGACAGACTTGCCCGTGTAGTCGTTGCTGTTCTTTGTGCCCTGTGAATACTCCACCAGCTGCGGGCAGGTGTCGTTATACTTTCCGCTGTTTGCAACGAGGTCGAGAATGACCTCCTGCCCACCCGACCCGATCGTTCCTTGAATCGCATGGAACAGCATGTATTCTTCGTTGGCAGCGCCGCCGCCTCCCCAATCCCACTCCGAGAGGTACACCTCATGCCCGGTAAGCTGGCCGGAACTGAAGTACCACTGATTCGTCGCACCGTCGTAGTTTATGTTGCCGGAAACCGAACAGTTTCCTGTGTGACCCTTGGTGCAATCGATTGACGCTGAGGAGGATATGGCCTGTCCAGCTGGTAGTGAGCCGGTCTCAAAGCCTTGCGCCGTCGCAAGCGTCCAACCGCTCGGAGTCGAGCAGCTCGGCGAATTGGAACTGCTCACCGTGCAGCCGGAGAGTAAGCTCGTCGCCGGGGGCGGGGCCGTGACTGTGAACGCGTTGCTGAGCGTTGCCGAGGCAGGGTCCGGATCGGTGACCGTGATGCCATAGGTCCCTGCGGAAAGCGACGGAACCACCGCGGTCAGCTGGGTTGCGCTGACGAAGCTTGTGGAACTGGCGTTCGTGCTGCCAAAGGAGACAGTATCGGCTGACACGAAATTGGTCCCGGTGATCGTTACCTGTGTCCCCGGCGCACCGGAAGTGGGAGAGACGCTCGCCACGGTGGGAGGACCGGATGTGGAGGAGTTGTAGGTAAACGATCCTGGAAGTTTCCCGATCAGATTGCCGGGATTTTCAACCGAGACGTCCACCAACCCCGAAGCGTGCGCAGGCGTAACCACTTGGACCTGAGTTCCGGTGATGTTGATCGCCGGCGTCGAAACGGTGCCGAAAAGTACCAGGGCTCCCGCCAAGAAATTGGAGCCGCTGATCGTCACTGTGGTTCCTCCGGCCGTCGGGCCACTGTCCGGCGAAACGCCAGTGACCGTGGGGGTCACCGCATTATACGTGAAACTGTTGCTCAGGGTCGCGGTTTGGCCGCTCTGGGCCAAACTCACGTCAACCGTGCCCGCAATGTGAGCCGGCGTCACGGCTTGAACCTGGCTCGAACTCAAGACTTTCACGGAACCGGCCGCCGTCCCGCCGAACAGGACCGTCGCTCCGGATGCGAAGTTTGAGCCGCTGATCGTTACGGTGGTTCCACCGGAGGTCGCTCCCGATTGCGGGGAGATGCCGTTGAGCACTGGAGATGACGGCGGAGCGATGCTGGCGTCGAGACTGGCGGAAGCGGTCGCTCCTGTCGAATCCTTCACTTGAGCGGTGAACGAGAACGACCCGGCCTGAGTCGGCGTCCCCGTGATCGCACCTGTGCTGGAACTGAGCGCGAGGCCCGCGGGTAGTGTGCCGCCGCCAACGCTCCAGCTGTAAGGAGTTGATCCCCCCGTCGCGGCGAGTGCGGCACTATAGGCCACCTGCACCGCTCCTGACGGTAAGCTGCTTGTAGTGATTCTCAGAGAAGGCGCCGTCGCTGCAATGCTGACGCTCAAAGCTCGCGTGGCATGCTGTGCCGACGAATCAGCCACGCCAACCGTAAAGGAAAACGTTCCCGCTGTCGTGGGCATGCCCGCAAGAGCTCCCGTCGACGAACTGAGAGCTAAGCCCGGTGGGAGAGAACCGGAAGCCAGACTCCAGGAGTATGGAGCCGTCCCGCCAGTCGCCGTTAGAGCTGCGCCGTACGTCGATTGAACCGTTCCGGACGGCAGGCTGCTCGTGCTGATTCCCAGCGGCGATGCCGTCGAGCCAACACTGATGCTCAGCGCTTGGGCAGCAGATTCCGCGGGGCGCGAAGAATCCTGCACGCCAACCGTAAACGAAAAGGACCCCACGCTCGTGGGCGTCCCCGTCAAAGTCCCCGCCGACGAACTTAGTGTTACGCCCGGCGGCAATGCGCCAGATGCCACACTCCACGTGTACGGAGTGTTTCCCCCGACGGCGCTGAGAGTTGCATCATACAAGGTCTTGTCGGTCCCGCTGGCCAAGCTCGTAGTGATAATCCTGAGATTGGTGGCCTGATCGGCCTTCCTAACATTGATCCTGAGCGGGCGGGAGAGCGCGCTGATCGGCGGAGTAGTGTCGGCTGTGACGCGAACACTGAAGTTAAATTCTCCGGTGGCCTGAGGAGTGCCAGAAATGAGACCGGTATTATCAGAGAGCGAAACTCCGGGGGGAAGAGTGCCGGAGGCGATGCTCCACGTGAGCGGTGCGCCTCCGCCTACTGCTGTCAATTGAATGGCGTAGGTGTGTTGGACGGCCGCATCAGGCAGACTGCTTGTGCCAACTTGCAACGGTCCTTGAATGCCGCAACCTGCGGCCAGGATTGTCAGTGTCAGAGCGAGCCAAATCGAACGGTTCATTTCGGTCCCTTTCCTGTTTGCCTAATTTGTCCGTCGCGTCGAAGTGGCGGCAGCTGCTGGGTTGCGTGCCTGAGAGGTACCTCGGGTGCGGAAGTCTTTTGTTCACGCGGCAATAATGCGCGGCGAGCATCCCCTGAATCGACTGGTCAGGGGTTCAAAAAAGGGTCAGGACAGGTTTGTTGCACTGGCTCGCCCCGTAGGACAGGCTCGGGCTCCTGAAGTGTCCCGACGGACGTTAAGGCGTTGGACCGATTGGGCTTAGCTGGTCATTACGGCGGTTGCCGATTCTTCACTGCGGTTCAGGCGGGACAGGTGTTCGGCCGACGGTTTGCCTTCCCTGCACTGGCTCCCGGAAAATCGGCCATTGACAAACCATCGGACTGTTTTCTTTTGGCGTCCTGCCGGCGCAGCCGAACGCGGATCGGACGAAGCTTCTGTTATTCTCTCAAGCGAGATAGTGGCGCCTTCGAGCTGTCCGGAGACCCAAGTCGGTCAACGGGCGCCGAATGAACGCGAGGAACCGAGTCCCATGAATGTCCGCTTGGCAAACGAACCGAAAGATCCACAGCTTTGGGACGAGTTTGTGGAACGCAGTCTTCATGGCAGTAATTACCACAGATGGAATTGGAAGCGAGTTATCGAAGAGAGTTTCAACTGGCCCACTTTCTACTTTCTGGCCGAAGAGGGCGGCCGAATTGAGGGGATATTGCCGATTGTCTGGCAGAAGAGCCGGTTATTTGGCAGCTTCCTCACCTCGCTGCCTTTTCTGAACGGCGGCGGCATCTTGGCAGACACCGCCACTGCCAAAGAGGCTTTGAGCGCCGAAGCAGTGGCTCTTGCAAAGCGCCTGCGGGTGGGTCATCTGGAACTCCGCCACCGGGTGGATCCCCAGCTGACGCTCCCAACGAAATCGCATAAAGTAGCCATGATTCTCCCGGTCGACGCAGACTCCGAGAAAGTGTGGTCGGCGCTGTCCCACAAGGTCCGGACGGACATCCGTAAAGGAATCAAGTCGGGCCTGACGGCAGAGTGTGGAGGCGAGGAGCTGCTGGATGATTTTTACGGTGTGTTTGCCCGGAACATGCGCGATCTCGGCACACCGGTTTACGCCCGGGCCTTCTTCCTCTCGATGCTCCGCGCCTTCGCCGGCGACAATTTTATCTGTATTGTTCGGCATGAAGATAACCCAGTTGCGGCATCATTTCTCTTGGGTTATCGGCAAACGGTCGAAGCGGGCTGGAGTTCGTCTCGTTATGACTATCTGGCAATGAGACCCAACATGTTCTTGTACTGGAAGATTCTTTGCTTCGCGGGCGAACGCGGATACCGCGAGTTCGATTTCGGTCGCTCCACAATCGGTTCGGGGACTCATCGCTTCAAGAAACAGTGGGGCTCGCAGGAACTTCCGCTGTTTTGGGCTTATTGGGTTCCGGAGGGCGCTGAGCTGCCTGAAGTTAACAAGGAAAACCCTCGGTATGGGTTAGCCATCAAGGCGTGGCAGAAACTTCCCGTATCACTAACCAAATTGGTTGGTCCCCGCATTGTCAGATGCCTTCCTTAGACCACGACGGTGGGGGGGCGGTTACGGGTGGAGTCTCAAGGCCAACGGTTGTCGGGCGCAGCTGCCAAGTAGAAAGCCATGTAACCCACTGCCAAAGAATGGGTTGCAAACTCACTATCGACACAACATTTTGCTTTGCTAATTCGCTTTTCGTTCGCCAATCCCTATTTTGTCAAAATCGCTCATGTCCAGGCGCCTTTTGTATACAATCCTGATAATTGCAACCGTCGGTCCCCCAGCCCGTCCTTTGACCTGAGAGTTAGCGGTGATCGCGCCATAAATAGACCGCTCGCAGTAAACGCGGAGAAAGGCGCAGCCCTAGGAGAACCAGGGCGAGCTTCGCCGACTTGTAATGCGAATTGGCCTGTTTAAGATAGCCAATCGCGCCCGAAGTGTCGCCGGCAAGAAGAGCCTGTTTCCCTTTCTCGACGGCCAAGCGGGCGCGATGAAGCCTGAGCTGGTGCCTAATGAGATCCGATTCGGCGGGAGTCGTCCGGGGATCTCTTGCCGCTTTGTCCAGAACTGCCATCAGGCCTTCAATCAGCCGCGCGGGGTCGGCCGAGAGGCTTCCTGGCCGGCGCCGGTAACTCCCGAGGACGCGGCGCTGATAGGCAATGTGACCGCCCCTCCTCGCCAGGCGGAGCCACATGTCGATGTCTTCGGTCCCTCTGAATGTTGGGTCGAACAAACCCGCATCCAGGAGAGCCTGTCGTCGCACCATACTCACGCAGATGTGCACCGTACAGCGCCGCGTCACAAGGCTGTCGAACGTAACCTCACCTTCGGACGGACAAAACTCCATGACCGTGTGACCCTGTTCCGGAACGCCGCCGAATATCCGCGCGTCGGCGTAGACCATGTCGAGAGAGGAGTCGGATTGAAGCAGTGAAAGTTGTGTCGCCAGATGTCCCGGATCCCAGAGGTCGTCGGCGTCCAGCAACGCGACGTACTGGCCACGTGCTATACGGATGCCTGTGTTTCGCGCTCCGGAGGGTCCCTGATTCTCTTGAGGAATGTATGTAATGAGTCCCCGGTACGGCGCCAGGACGGCCTCCAGTTGCGTGGTGTCCGGCGAGCCGTCGTTCACAACGATGATTTCGTAATTCTTGAAACTTTGTCCTAGCACAGAATCCAGGGTGGCCGCGATGAACTCTGACGCCTGATACGCAGGGATGATCACGCTTACCAGAGGAATCTTTTCCGAAGCTCCGGAGTCCGGCACGACGCAAAGAATAACATAGGGATCACTGCTGTTAGCCTCGCGGTCCTCGGTGCACCCATTGTAAGCCGTCGCGCACATGCACTTTTTCCAGGGCAGCAAGCCCCGACTAGAAGAGCCGAGGAATTTAGTAATCTGCAAGGAATTCCCGGAGACCGCTGAAAGGGAACGGAGGCGAACAATTCGCGAAAAGACAGCAACCAATTCATGACAAAGCAACACGTGTGTTCCACTGCAGTCTAAGCTTTTGCCTCAGGAGAGTCACATGACGTTCCACTCTCGGAAAAGGTTTTACGTCACGGTCGACACTCGACGCGAGCGGAATATCAAGTAACCCCAAGATTACCCGTACGCTACTTCCATTTGCGATGTCGCAAGCTGCAGAGTGCCGCTTTTGGTCGGTGACGTGCCTGAGAAGAGAACAGGACGGGACACTTTGCCGATATCCGCGCTTAGCCGCACCGACGAAAGCATAGTCAGGCCGCAAGGCAAGTCCCAGCCGGACGCAGCGGCCGTGCCGTCCCTCTTCGTATTCCATACCGAAGCCAACGTGGGTTACGCAATCGAGCCCATCGAGCGTCTTCTCTACGAGGTCGGGCTTGAAATCGCTGGCGGCGACCCGTCGCAGGTCCACTTTGCTTTTCGGAAGCTTGATCGAAAACCACCGCGCAGCCTTCCGCGCGGCTTTCGTAATGTGCTCGTGTACGATCATTCGGATTTGAATCCGCGAAACATCGAAAGGCTCGCCAAATATGTGCGCGACCACAAAATCCGACTGGTTGTGATCTGGGACATCCAGGCGACCCATCCGTTGTTTAGATCCTTACATCAGGCAGGTGCTCAGGCCGTCGTATCGATCTGGGGCGCCCCGATTTCTTCTCCCATGCCATTTTGGAAGTTGGCACTTAAGCAGCTTGAAATGCGCTTCTCGCGTTCGAAGCTTGATGGATTGATTTTTGAATCTCGCGCGATGGCCGATCTTGCGGTCTGTGGCCGCGGCGTATCGCCCGAGATGATTGACGTCGTTCATACGGGCGTTGATGTATCGGCTTATAAGCCTGGTCGGCGCGCTTACGTTTACGAAGCGCTGCAATTTCCTCGCGACAAGAAGGTAATCGTCTATTCGGGTCACATGGAGGCGAGAAAAGGAGTGCGGACGCTTGTGGAAGCAGCAATCGATTTGCTTCATCATCGCAAACGTCGAGACGTTTGCTTCCTGATATGCGGCAACAAGGGAGACGAGAGCGAGCCTTTTCAGCGGCTGTATGACGGCCTCGACACTGCTGAGCTGATTCGGTTCGGCGGATACCGTTCCGATATGCCCCAAATATACGCTGGCTGCTTCGCTGGCGTAATTCCCTCAAGCGGTTGGGATTCGTTCCCACGGAGCGCGATTGAGATGTCCGCCTCGGGCCTGCCGGTGGTTGCTTCCCGCTTGGGCGGACTTCCGGAGGCAGTCCTGCACGGGCAAACCGGAATACTCGTCGAGCCAAGCAACGCAAGCATGCTCGCCGACAGCCTAGAGCTCCTGCTCGATCAACCAGACCTTGCTGCTGAGTATGGCAAGCGTGGAAAGCAGAGATGCGACAAGGAACTTGATCGTGCGACGAACGCGAAACGCCTTCGCGACGTCTTTCTCAAGCGTCTGTCTCTGAAGCAGCCCGGGCACGCCTCTGCAGATCACCAGACGGGTGGGCGACCCTGATTTCATTGTAAATCTTGCCGTTCTGCGACCTGTACCAGCCGACGAATCTCTTTAGTCCCTCTTCCAAAGAGGTGGACGGCCGATAGCCGAGTACCCGCCGAGACTTGGAGATGTCTGCCCACGTAATGGGAACGTCGCCCGGCTGCAAAGGCTTCAGATCCCGGTGGGCCTCGCGCCCGATCGTCTTTTCGAGTTGGGCCACCAGGTCGTTCAACGGGACCGGATTGGAGTTGCCCAGGTTGAAGACGTGAAACGGAGTGTCAGCGTCGGTCGACGGTTCGTGATGCAGGGCCGCTAAGGTCCCCGCTACAATATCGTCCACGTAAGTGTAGTCGCGTGCTGTAGATCCGTCCCCGAAAATGGGCACGGGCTTCCCGGCTTCGATCAGCGCAGTAAATTTGCGTATCGCCAGATCTGGCCGTTGTCTCGGCCCATAAACGGTGAAGAAACGAAGGCAAATTACGGGGAGGTGATGCAGATGCGCATAAGTGTAACCTAACATTTCGCCGGCCAGTTTGGTGGCGCCATACGGCGAAATCGGTCGCAGTTGTGCTTGATCCTCTGAAAAGGGCGTCTTGCCGGTCGCTCCATACACGGAGCTCGACGATCCGAAAATGAACTTCGCGACGTCGAACTGGCGGCTAAGGTCGAGCAGGTTCAGTGTCCCTCGAGTGTTCACCTCCTCATACAAATGAGGCTTCTGAATCGAGGGCCTCACGCCAGCGCGTGCTGCCAAATGGATGACTGCGTCAGGACGTGCGCGTTTCATGGCTTCGCGCATTTCCCCTGCAATCCGAATATCCCGATTGACGAACTCAAACTTACCGGTCCGGCGAATCTCCTTCAAATTGGCTCTTTTCAGCGCCGGCGAGTAGAACCTGTCGAGCGCGTCGATGATTGTCAGCTCAACGCCATCCCGAAGGAGTGCCTCCGCTACGTGCGATCCGATGAATCCGGCCCCGCCGGTTAGAACTACACGCTTCGGTTGAAAGACCACCTTTTGCCCCTGGTCCGCTCGATGGACACTGTCTGCGCAATCTGACGTCAAACGGCTTTTACGACACTCTGCAACTCTTTCCTCGCCTTCTCTGAATAAAGTGTATCGGTTTCGGCACCAGGTTGTGCACTTTGCGGTCGGCGGGAATGCTCCAGAAGTCCCGGACGCACCAGCAGATCACTCGAAAACGAGCTCACTCACCCGAGCGCTTCAGCCTGGATCCCGGCTTCTGGCTCCTTGGGCAGGAGAGGAAGTGACATTCCCAATCGTTTGAGGAACACCTCTCGTAACCGCCTTTTCTGATTTTCAGAGTTGAGTTCTTTCTCGCAGCGCTGGCGTCCACGTGCCCCGTATTCCACAGCCAGATCCGGTTTATCAAGTAGTGTTTCTATGCAGGTGACTAACTCCGAAGTCATCCCAGGCTGGAAAAGCAATCCCGTTTTGCCGTTTTGAACTGACTCGGGAAGTCCACCCAGAGCGGAGGCGATCACTGGCAATCCCGCTGCGGCCATCTCGATAGGACTGCGGGGAAACGAGTCCCACCCACTCGTGGGAATGATCCCGCAAAAACAACTCGGATATATCTTGTCCATGTCCGAGCGATATCCTCCAAACCGAATCAGATCATCAATGCCCAAACCTGCGTACATCGCTTCATATTCCCGGCTTTCGCCTTGCCGGTTCCCACAAAGAAGAAAACAGAGGTCGGTCCGCTTTCGCCGGTAGAGAAGCTCAATCGCTGCTTCAATCAGCGTCTTAACTCCTTTGCGCTCTTCCATGTGACCCGAATAGACAAACACCCTCCTGTTCCGCGGCAGGTTCAGAGTTCGATAAACGTAGTCGGAATGGGCCGGCTTGAAGACCGAAATGTCAGCTCCGCTGTACACCACGTCAATCATGTGCGGTGGCACCCCGCGGCCGTAGAGTGCCAAATCGGCCATCGCTTGGGATTGGAATATCAGGCCGTCGACTTTAGACATGGAAAGAACTATTTGCGTTCTTTTCAAGACCAGCTTCCAGAGCGGCATGCGCGACGAAATCGACGCACCCCAATAGGAGACAATCGCTCGAACGCCCGCCTTGTGCAGTGCCCTGAAGAGAGGATCAACGGGTTGAATGTCGTAGATCACGACCAGTCGAATTCGATTTTTTCGAACGTAGTCCGCCAGCCAGCGAATTCTCTGCGGTTCGTGCTTCGAGTAATCATACGCGATAGCGTTCTTGAACGTCGACGGCAGGCTGAGGGGGGGGCCTGTCTCCAGATCGCGGAAGCCGAAGTGAACTTGTGACTCGTCGCCACCTGCCAGTTCGATGCCCACCTCATAGAACAGCTTCTCCGCACGCGCAATCGCATAGCCCCCGTTGGAGGGAGTGTGGAAAAGAAACAGAGACGCGACCGCCGGTGCAGCTTCAACTTTCAGCTTGGCCACGCAATACCTCTGCGAACCCATCTACGTGCAAGTCGAATAATAGAAGGAACACCGGCTCTGAGTTTAGCTCAGTGCCGTAACGAGGGCGACCAAATACACTCTACGTGCCCGGCCCACTGATGGAACCCTGATTGCGCCATCCAGGCAGCTGGGGATGGAAATTCAGGTTCCCCTTGGGGATCTAGGTTACCCAGGCTTCCGCTCCGA